>SXGS01766217.1_pt1 | contig 40370 bp, 42 predicted proteins | sample 3174681 | NCBI WGS metagenome assembly SXGS01 (sample SAMN11356861, study PRJNA531348) | freshwater metagenome | isolation source: freshwater sample F1-80 | place: China: Fuxian Lake, Yuxi | collected 2017-12-25 | reverse complement strand
GTTGGGTCCGATGACGGCGTGGACGGTGGCTCGCTCGATGTCGAGGGTAACGCACGATACTGCGGACAGGCCGCCGAACCGAATCGTGAGGCCCCGGGTTTGCAGCACCGGCCCGCGGACGCGCGCCTCGACCCTGAGGAGCGTATCGATCGCCGCTGAAGGGCGCGGCCAGGCTCCCGCCTCCCGGGTGGCCTGGGTCCGTCCGTGGCGCAAGCGCACCCACAGATCCCGGACCGATCCGGCGATACCCTTCGGCAGGAAGAAAATCACCAGCGCCAGGAGCGCACCGTAGGCGAACAGCTGCCACTTGCCAAAGGCCTGCAGCAGGTTGGGAATCCAGGTGAGAACGCCGGCGCCGATCAACGGACCAAAGGTGGTGCCGGCACCCCCCAGAATCACCATCAACAGGAAACGGATCGAATCGGAGAAGCTGAAGGTATCCGGGTTGACGTAGCGATTGAGGTACGCGTAGAGGCCGCCTGCGATACCTGCGAAGACCGATGAGAGTACGAACGCGAGCACGCGCTGGCGAATCGGGTCGATGCCCAGTGCGCGCGCTGCAGTCTCGGATTGCGCGACCGCGCGCATCGCGCGGCCAACGCGCGAGTGCATCAGGTTGTGATGAACCACGAACCCCGCGAAAGTAACAGCCGCGATCGACCAGTAGAGGTCACGCGTGTTAAGCGGTCCGGAACCCAGATTGATGCGGGGGACATTCGAGATTCCAAGCGTGCCGCCGGTCAGCGCGCGCCAGTCGATCGCAACGTTTTGCACGATCAGGCCGAACGCGATGGTGACCACGGCAAGGTAGACCCTGCGCACGCGCACGGTGGGATAAGCGAGCGCGACCCCGGCGATCGCGGTGACAACCGTCGCACCCAGCATCGCAGGGAAGAAGCCTGCGCCGGTTTTGGTGGCAAGAATGGCGACCGTGTAGGCCCCCAGCGCGTAGAGCCCCGCCTGCCCGAGTGAAACCAGGCTCACTAGTCCGACCAGCAGGTTGAGCCCCAGGGCCACCAGCGCATAAATGAGGAACAGCATCACCACGCGAAGCTGGAAGGTGTTGGCAACCAGCAAAGGCACCACGCAGAGCGCGCCGGCCATCCCTAACGATGAGATCAGGCCACCCGAGACAAGCGAGCGCAGCCTCATACCTTGTTCACCTCGCGCTTGCCGAACAGGCCGTTCGGAAAAGCGAGCAGCAGCAGAATCATGATGCCGAATCCCAGCACCTCACGAAGCGACGTGTTTCCGAACCCCTCGATGAAGCGCTCCAGGACACCATAAGCGAAGCCTGCGATGACGATGCCCCGGGCGTTCGATATGCCCGCGATGATGGCCACCAGAAAGCCTTTGAGACCCAGCAATAGTCCCATTGCTGCCGAAACCTGAATGATGGGGGCGGCGAGAATACCGGCGAACGCCCCGAGTGCGGCCGCCGCTGCGAACGACAAAAGCGCCATGCGGCGAACGTCTATTCCCATCAGACCCGCGGCAACCGGCTTCTGCGCAATGGCGCGCATCGCGCGACCGGTCATCGTGGCACGGTAAAACCAGTCGAGAAGGATCAGAAGCGCAATCGCCACAACCGGTACCAGCAGTTCATGCGGGAAGATGCCGGCACCGCCTATCGCAATCGGTGTCTGCATGAGCGGCGAGGGTAAGGACCGTGGGTCGGCGCCGAAGGTGACCGTTACGAATGCCTCGAGCATCAGCCCGATGGCGATCGTAGAGAGCATCCAGCCGATTGAGGACGGACCATGGTTGAGCGGACGCACCGCAATGCGTTCGATGAAGAGGCCGAACACCGCAGTGGCCAGGATGGCAAGTGGAATGCCGATCAGGAGCGGTATGCCCGACCACATCAGGACGACCGACAGCACCGATCCCAGCATCAGCGTATCGCCATGCGCAAAATTTACGGCGCGGACGGCCGACCACATGATGTAGAAACCAAGCGCGACAATCGCGTAGAGGCCTCCGATCACCAAGCCGGAGAGCGTGTATTGAATGACTGCTGTCATTATTGATGCGCAATCCCGCCCCCCGCGCCGGCGGTCGAGACGGGCGCGGGAAGCGGCAATTGCAACGCCTTATTTGGCGTAAGGCGTCTGGCCAAGCGGAAGAATTTTTCCGTTGTGCCAGGCAGTCCAGACATAGTTCTCAGGCAGGATCGCGTTGTGCCGGTCGGGCGTGAAGGCCGGCGCATAGTTCTGCACGATGCCTTCGTGATTAACCTTGAACATCGCATCGCGAACCTTCTTGCGGTCATAGCTGCCCGCGAGCTTGATCGCCTCGGCAAGGATGTACACCGCGTCATAGGCGTTGGCTGCGCCTGACCCGTGCTTGATGTCCTCCGGCGACTTGAGCTTGTAGCGGCTCACGATCGAATCGAGCACCACTTTCTGACGCGGCTTGAGGTCGCCCATCCAGGTAAAGGTCTGGAGAACGATCATGCCGTTGGCGAGCGGGCCCGCGAGTTCGCCGAGCGTGCCGGTGTTGCCCCATGCCGAGACGATCTTGGCCGAGTAATTGATTCGCTGCATCGAACGCAGAATCTGGTTGGCTTCAAGATCGCGTGAGTAAAGAATGATGGTGTCGACGCCGGCGTCCCGCAGCCTGATGAGCTGGGCCGACATGTCGCGGTCATCCCACTTGAAGACCTCGTAGCCGGCCACCTTCGCGCCCTCGGCGCTGGCACTTGCTTTGAGATCGGGCACGGCACCCTGGCCCCAACCCGTGTCCTCGTACAACACGCCAATATTACCGGTCTTGGTGACCTCCTTGCTCTTGCGAACGAGCGCGAGGGCCTGCCAGCGATCGAACATCGACACCCTGAATATATAGTTGGGCTTGCGATCGTTTTCGGTGATTTTCGTGCCGGCCGAGATCACCGCTATGTAGGGGATCTGTGCATCGTGTACGGGCTCCACGACTGCGAGTGCGACGCCCGAGTGCCAGCCGCCGAACATCGCGATGCAGTCATCGGATTCGGCGATCCGGCGCGCGTTGTCGACACCGCGCGGCGGTTGGCCAGCGTCGTCATACGCCACAAAATTCAGGCGTTGCCCGAGTACGCCCCCTTAAGCATTGATTTCGGCCATCGCCACCTCAACTCCCATGCGAATGGAGTCGGCCGCCCAGGCTGTGGGCCCGGTGATGGGTAGTGATGCGCCCACGCATGGCTTTGCAGCCTGCACGGATGCTGTGCCGAGGGCGAGGGACAGACCGGCGGCGCCGATTAAGGCGGAAAGTACACGATGGTTCATTCAGAAACTCCTGTCGGTGGGACGGAAAGGAACTCGGAGTTCGCCGCAATGTCCATGCCACACAAGCGCGGTGGCGGGGCGGTAAGCGTCGCACCGGCGCGGGGCGGTGCCGCCGACTGGCGCCTTAGTTTGGTGCGGCGCGTCGGTCCCGTGATGCAACACGCTTCGTTGAGGTGCGGTGCACAGGCGCCCATTTGGGGCGTCGGGCTATTGAGGACATATGGCAAGGCCACCGTCGGCCACGATCACCTGTCCGGTGACATATCGCGCCTGACCGGAGGCCAGAAAGACAATGACCTGGGCGATATCGTCGGGTTCACCGACCCGTCCTAGCGGAACCCGCCGGGCAGCTTCCTCCACGCCCGCCGGTCCCAGTGAATGCTCCTCGGAGAGCAGTTGTGCTGTTCGCACATAACCCGGCGATACGGCATTCACCCGGATGCCGTCTAGGGCGACCTCGGCCGCGAGCCCCCGCATCAGTCCGATCACGCCGGATTTTGCGGCCGAGTAATGAACATGCTCAGTCCAGCCCCAGGCCACACCCATCAGTGAGGTGAGACACACGATGGAGCCGCTTCGGCGCTTCCGCATGTGTGGGAGCGCCGCGCGCGCCACGCGAAACATTCCCTTCAAATCAATATCGACCGTGTGATCCCAACGCTCGTCAGTCAGTTGGGCAAGGGGAACCTTGTGGGCGATCCCGGCGTTCAGCACCAGCGTGTCAATGCCGCCTCGCGCCTCGATGACGGCCCGCACGACTTCGTCGGCGCGCGCGGTGGAGCGAACATCAAGCGCGTGGAAGCTTGCGCTGCCCCCTTCGGCCTGGATGGCAGCGACCAGATCCTGTCCTTCGCGCTCGAGTATGTCGGTGACGACGACATGATGACCGGTCCTCGCGAACGCCAACGCGGTGCCGCGCCCAATGCCGATTGCGCCGCCCGTGATGAGTACTGTTCTTGCTTGATGCATGATGGAATCTCGTGCTCCGGTTCGGTGAATGCTTTTTCGTTGCAGCAAGTTCCGATCCATGATCGTCGTGTCCGAACTCTATTTCAGGAGAAGTGTGTGTCAGCCGACTCCCCGCTCGCCGCCATGCGCCATCACCACCGATTCGATTACCAGCCCATCACCACCGATTCGATTACCAGCCCATCAGCTGGCGCAGCGACTACACCTGGCCGGGCGGGGCGCGCCTTGCGGTATATCTGGGCTTCAACATCGAACACTTTGCGTTTGGCGAGGGGTTGGGCGCCCGCCTCGGGCCGCCATCGCCCGAGCCCGACGTGCTCAACTTCAGCTGGCGCGAGTATGGCAACCGGGTCGGGGCCTGGCGTTGCCTTGAACTCTTTGATGCGCTCGATCTGCCCGCAGGCACGCTGATCAACACTGCGCTCTTTGATCACTGCCCCGATTTGATCACCGCCTGCGTGGCGCGTGGCGACGAACTGATCGGGCATGGCCATACCAATTCTGTCCGGCAGGGCGAGATGAGCGCTGAAGCCGAAGGTGCGATGATCCAGGCGTGCCGAGCACGAATTGAGCGGGAGAGCGGCGTGGTGCCAGCGGGGTGGTTGTCGCCCTGGATATCTGAAAGCGAGGTCACGCCTGACCTGCTTGCCGAGGCAGGGTATCGCTATACGCTTAACTGGTGCCATGATGACCAGCCACTACCCATGCGAACGCGTTCGGGTGCGCTTTGGGCCGTGCCCTATCCGCAGGAACTGAATGACATTCCGATGATCATCGCGCGACAGATGACGGCGCCGGCATTTGCCGACATGATCCTCGACCAGTTCGACGAAATGCTGATCCAGTCGCGCGCTCAGCCGCTGGTGATGGGCATCGCGCTACACCCCTATATCGTCGGTCAGCCGCATCGGTTGAAGCATTTACGGCGCGCGCTGCAGGGCCTGGCGCAGGCGCGCGACCGTGGGCAGATCTGGTTCACCACCCCAGGGAAAATCCATGAATATGTGGCTGGGCTGGAGCCCGTTCGATAAGCGTCGTATGCTTGCCTGTCGCATCTTTAACACCGCACAGACGGCATGAGGAGACAGACATGATCGATTCCATTTCACCGAACGGTTCACCCGCTCGTCCGGGCCGCCGTCAGCTGTTCCGCTTTTCGGCGGGCGCCGCCCTGCCCCTGGTCGCCCCGGCAGTGCGCGCCCAGACCTTTCCATCGCGGCCGCTCAAGATCGTGGTGCCCTTCCCCGCGGGAGGCACGACCGATGTGGTGGCGCGCATCGTGGGTCAGCGTCTGAGCGAGACCCTGGGTCAGCCTGTGGTGATCGAGAATCGCGCAGGAGCCGGAGGGGCGATTGGCGCCGACGCAGTGGCCAAGGCACCGCCTGATGGCCACACCATGCTGATGCACAACATCACCTTCCCGCTGTCATCGGTGGCGCAGGCGCTTGCCAACCGCTCGCCGTTCAATGTCGACACCGACTTCGCCGGGGTCTCGATCGTAGTGTATGTTCCCCTGGTCATGACCGCACATCCCTCGGTGCCGGCCCGTGACCTGCGCGAACTCGCCGCGCTGCTCAAAAACGATCGCAGCCTGCAATATAACTTCGGATCCACTGGCCCGGGTTCGGCCATGCATGTGCTTGGCGAAACATTCAAGCGTGCAGCGGGCGTCGACATGCAGCATGTCCCGTTTCGCGGTGCCGCGCCGCTCAAGCAGGAATTGTTGTCGGGCCGGATTCAGGTGGGGGGTGACCAGTTGTCCACGTCGCTTGCGGAAATCCGCGCGGGCACGCTCAAGGCGCTGGCCTCTCACGCCTCGCAGCGAACATCCGCCTTGCCCGATGTGCCTACGGTTCGTGAACTGGGATTTCCCGAACTCGAGCTGGAAGGCTGGAATGGCCTGTTCCTGCCTGCTAAAACGCCGCGCGACATCGTCGAAAAACTGAGCCAGGAGGTGGCGGCGGTGGTGAGGCAGCCCGATATCGTCAAGCGGTTCTCAGGCATGGGGGCTCAGTCGGTGGGCTCATCGCCTGCGGAGCAGGATGCCATCCTGCGCCGACAGATTGATCAGTTCCGTGACGTGATCCGCAGCCTGAAAATTGACCAGTGAGTTCTGCGATGACCCAGCGATTCAACACATGGTTCGGTCCTTGCCTGGCCGTATTCAGCGGCATGTTTCTGGCAGTCGCTGCGCCGCACGTGTCAGCGCAGCCCCTGCAGGTGCTGAGCGCAGGCGCCTTCAAACCGGTCGTGGTCGATCTTGCGGCAGCCTTTGAGGCCGAGCAGCGACAGGCTTTGCGTGTGGACAACGGGACGGCGGGTGAGATTCTCCGGCGCATGCGGGCTGGGGAAACCTGGGACGTCATCGTTGCGCCGCCCGGCACGCTAAAAACCCTTGCCGACGAGGGCCGTATTAATGCGTCGTCGATCCGGCCCGTGGCCCGCGTAGCCATTGGTGTGGCGGTGAAGCGGGGCAGCCCCCGGCCCGACATTCGGACCGTGGAGCAATTTCGCGAGGCCGTCCTGAGCGCGCGTGCCCCTGCGTTCATCGATCCCAAAGCGGGGGGATCGAGCGGCATTTATCTCGATGGACTGTTTCAGCGGATGGGGATCGCCGACACCCTCCGGCCGCGTGCCGTTCTGGTGCCAGGCGGTCTGGTAGCCGAGCGGCTGGTCACGGGTGAGGCCGATCTGGCCATCCATCAGATCAGCGAAATTCTGCCGGTTGCGGGCGCGGAGCTGGTGGGGCCGCTGCCGGACAGCATTCAGAACTACACCGTGTACGCCGTGGCGCTTGCTCGCGCGTCCGCCCAGGCTGTGGCAGGCGCTGCCTTCGTTTCGATGCTCAAGGGGCCATCCGCAGCCGCGGTGATTCGTACGCGCGGCATGGAGCGGGTAGATTAGCGGCCTTTCCGACGGCGCACCGACCGTCGCAGGCCCCGGGAGATCCCATGAAAGTGGAAATTGGCACCAGCGTCCATGTTGGCAATGCAAAAAATCTGTTCGATGCGATTCTGCATGCGGAGTCTGCAGGGGTTCCTGCCTTCTGGCTTACCACCGGGGCCGGACCCGATGCGCTGACCGTATTCGCGGCCGCCGCGCCTGCCACGAGCCGCATCCGCATGGGGACTGCGGTGGTGCCCACCTTTCCCCGTAACCCGGTGGTGGTCGCGCAGCAATCTGTCGATATCGCCTCGCTCGCGCCGGGGCGTTTCCGGATTGGTCTCGGACCCAGCCACGCTCCCACCATCCAGACCCGCTATGGAATTCCCTATGAGCGTCCGCTCGAGCATCTGCGCGAATTCGTTGCCATCGTGAAGGGGCTTCTTGCCGGCGAGACCGTGAAGTTTGCCGGCAAGCGATATACGCTGGAAGCCACGCTTGCGAACGGCGCCGATGTACCGCTCATGGTGTCGGCGCTACGCGCAGGGTCGTTCGAACTCGCCGGGGAAATGACCGACGGCGCGATTACCTGGTTGTGCCCGGCCCGCTACATCCGCGATGTCGCCACGCCGGCTATGGTGCGCGGCGCCGAGCGCGCCGGCCGAGCGCGCCCGCCCATGATCGGGCAGGTGTTTCTCGCGCTCACGCAGGATGAGGCGGCGTTGCATGCCGCGGTCGAGCGCAGCCTGACCTACTATCCCCGGCTTCCGAACTACCAGGAAATGTTCGCGGCCGCAGGCTTGCCTGAGGCGCGCGAGGCACGCTGGTCGCAGGCGATGATCGATGCCACCGTCATTCATGGCGACGAGAGCGCGTGTGCACGCAAGCTCGACGCGTTCATCGAGATCGCAGGGTGCGAGCATCTGATCGTGTCGGTTCTTGCGACCGGACATGACCCGCAGTCGTCGATTCGTCGTTCGCTTGACTGGATCGGGCGCTATGCCACAGCGCAGTGATGAAACAGGAGCCCGCCATGAATGAGACCAGCCCCCATTCCGCTGCGCGTGACGGTGCGGTGCCAGATGGCGCAAGCGCCGAGCCTTCGCAGCCCAAGCTCTTATTTCCAGTTCTCAAGCCCCTTTACGATCGGCTCGAACCTTTGTCATGGCTGCTGATCCGCTGCGCGCGGGCCTGATACTGGCCGTCCATGGATGGCAAGATCGCGAACGGGCCGGAAGCGGTGGCGCCCACCTTCGCGAAGCTTGGGTACGCCTACCCGCTGCTGGTGGTTTACACCCTCAGCGGACCCGATTCGGTCGACAGGAGGCTGGGCCGTGAACTTTGAACGCGACCGGGCAGTTTCTCGCAGGGCTTTTGTTCGAACCGCCGCGCTGACTGCGCTGGCGGCAGCAGGACCCTCCCGCGCCCAGCGCGTTCGCGCTGGGCGCGCCGAGTGCCACGCCCGCAGCCATCATCGAGCGGATGGTGGGTGAAGCCGTGGCCATCCACCGCTCGCCCGCTTTCACGGCCCGGGTCGAATCGCAGGGGCTGGTCACGGTTCAGGACATCCAGACCGAGCTAGTTCAGGCCCTGCGTGCCGAGCGGTAGGCTTATGGTGCGTTCATCCGCCGGAACGCGATTGTGGCGAGTGACGATTGTTCAGGGTTCGTTGTAACCTCTGGCCATGAAAACTGTTGTCTTTTATCTGGACTTCATCTCCCCCTACGCCTATCTGGCGTTCGAGGCCTGGCCGCGCGCGCTGGCTGGCGTGGATGCCGAGGTGATTTATAGGCCTGTCCTATTCGCCGGCATCCTCAGGCATTACAGCCAGCTCGGGCCCGCTGAAATCGCACCCAAGCGTGACTGGACCTACCGGCAGGTGCTGTGGCAGGCGAGGCAGCATTCAATTGCGCTCGACATGCCGCGCCAGCATCCGTTCAATCCACTAGCGCTCCTGCGGCTCTCACTTGCCTGCGCAGAAACCGTGTCGGGCACGGCAAGCCACGAGGTGTGCGCACGGCTCTTCAGGCATGCGTGGGTGGGCGGTGCGGCGGCAGACGACCCCGAGCGATTGAATATGCTCACCGCCCAGGTCTCGCCTAGCTTTTCGCCTGACGGCGCCGACGTGAAGGCGGCGCTCCGTGCCAATACCGACGCCGCGATTGCACGGGGCGTGTTTGGCGTGCCCGCGTTCGAAGTGGACGGCCAGATATTCTGGGGCTTTGATGCCTTGCCGATGCTACGCGCCTACCTGCTGGGTGACCCATTCTTCAGCGGCCCCTGGCAGTCGGTGGCCGCAGTGGGCGAGGGCGTGGTTCGTCGCGGCTGACGGCAACGCCTTGGGATCTGCGTTTCAGGCGCCCGCCGTTGCTCCCCCGTCAATCGGAATGACAGTACCGGTCATGTAGCTTGCCCCGTTTGAAGCGAGCAGCAGTGCCAGTCCCTTGATTTCATCGGGCTGGGCCACTCGCTGCATGGGGATCAACTGGGAAAACCGTTCGCGAACCGATGCGTCTCGCATCCGGCCGCCGGCAATGTTGGTCACGAACGGACCCGACGCGATGGCGTTGACCGATATTCCGAAGGGTGCGAGTTCCAGGGCCGCATGACGGACCAGATTGATGACCGCGGCCTTGGTGGCGCTGTAGGCGCAACCCACCAGCGTTTCGGCGCGCAATCCGGCGACGGAGGTAGTCACCACGATCCGCCATCGGCGGGCCTTTTTCATGGGGCGTGATGCCGCCTGGATCGCGGCGAACACGCCGGTGAGGTTCACGGCCAGCAGGCGGTCCCAGGCATCGGGCTGTACGCTCTCCATGAGGCCGCCCTCGGTGAAGGCGAAGCCGGGCCCGGCGCTGATGCCGGCATTCGCGAACGCGATATCCAACCGACCGAAGTCAGCCACGACCTGATGGGTCATATCGAAGATCGCCTGCCGGCTGCCGGCGTCGAGCGTTCAGGCGTATGCCTCGCCGCCGCTTGAATCGGGCGACCGACGGGCCCGTAGCGGGGTCCGCTTGTATTGGCATGATTTCTGCTACGAGGCACAATCGGTTCGCGTTCCTGATCCCAGCGTAGCGGCGCACCGATCAGGTGCTTTCAATCCCGGCGGTGGTGCGGCCGCTGCCTTGCCAGAGGATGAACGCTCGGTATTCCCCTTTTTCAGGAGCTACACCATGCATCGCCGATTGGTTCTTGGCATCGCCCTGGCGGCATCGATTGTTTTACCCGTTGCCGCCCAGGCCCAGAGCTCGCTTGATGACATTCTTGCGCGCAAAGCGATCACAATTGCAATTCCCACCGATTTCCCGCCCTACGGATTTGTGGGGACAGATCTCAAGCCGCAGGGGCTCGACGTGGAGATGGCCCAATACATTGCTGGCAAGCTGGGCGTGAAACTCGAACTCCTGCCGGTTACCACAGCCAACAGGATTGCCTATCTGCAGACCAGGAAGGCCGCCCTCGTGATCTCCACGCTCGGCAAGAACGCCGAACGCGAGAAGGTGATCGACTTCACCTTCGCCTACTCGCCCTTTTTTCAGGGGGTCTTTGGTTCCAAGTCGCTCAGCCTCAAGAGCTTCGACGACATGAAGGGCAAGACGGTGGGGGTCACCCGCGGCGCGATCGAGGATATGGAGCTCACCAAACTGGCGCCGGAAGGCACCAACATTCGTCGCTTCGAAGACAACAACGCCACCATTGCCGCCTTTGTGTCGGGGCAGGTTCAGCTGGTGGCGACCGGTGCGTCGGTGGCTGGCAACATGATGCAGCGCAACCCCAACCTGGGTGCAGAATTCAAACTTCTCATCAAGGATTCACCCAACTTCATCGGCGTGGCCAAGGGGGATGACAAGCTGCGCACCCGGATCAATGAAATCATCGATGCAGCGCGCGCAGCCGGCGATCTCGATCGGCTGTCACAAAAATGGCTGGGCCGGCCTGCAGGGGATCTGCCGCGGTGAATGAGGCGCCGCGCCTCGCGCTGCCTCACGCATGATTTCGCTCCAGTTTGGCGCGGTACTGGTCGACTGGCCCCTGCTGCTGCAGGGGCTGGCAGCGACCGCCGGGCTGACTGCGGTAGCTGCACCCCTCGGGCTGGCTGTGGGGATTGGTTGTGCGTGGGTGCGCGCAGAGGGCCCTCGGGCGCTTTGCTGGCTGGTGGCCGCCTATGTTGAACTGATTCGGAACACACCTTTCATCGTACAGCTGTTTTTCATCTTCTTTGGTTTACCCAGCCTCGGCGTTCGTCTGTCGCCCGAGGCGGCCTCGGTGATCGCGATGGTCGTCAATCTTGGTGCGTACGCCGCCGAGATTGTTCGCGCGGGGATTGAGGCGACTCCGCGCGGACTGATCGAGGCGGGTCGTAGCCTCGCACTCACGCCATTGCAGGTGTTTGGCCATATCATCCTGCCGCCGGCGTTAGGCCGGGTATGGCCTGCGATCACCAGCCAGATCGTGATTGTCATGCTGGGCTCGGCGGTATGCGGACAGATCGCGGCGGAAGAATTGTCGTATTTCGCGAATCTCATCCAGAGCCGCAATTTCCGCGCCTTCGAGGCGTTCATCGTCGCGACGCTGCTCTACCTTGCGCTCTCGGTGGCGTTGCGGGCGATCCTGACCGCGATCGGTCGTCGTTGGCTGCTGGTTCGCTGAGCACCGGTTTGCTGAGCCGCGAGGACGCCTGCCATGGTTGACTTCAGCCTCTGGGACATTGTGCGCAACCTCATGCTGGCTGCACGCTGGACGGCTCTGCTGTCACTGATCGCCTTCGTGGGCGGCGGGCTGTTGGGCATGGGTCTGCTGGTTGCCCGAATCGCAAAGCTACCCGGGGCGGAGCGCGGGGTTCAAGTGTTCGTCGAAGTCTTCCAGGGCACGCCGCTTCTCATGCAACTCTTTCTCTCTTATTTCGGGCTCGCGCGTTTGGGCCTGGACGTGTCGGCCTGGCTGAGCGCATCGCTGGCGCTAACGCTCTATTCGGCTGCGTTTCTCTGTGAAATCTGGCGCGGTTGCGTTAATGCGGTTCCGCGCGGCCAATGGGAGGCGGCTGCCAGCCTTGCCCTGTCGCTGCGAGAGCAGTTGCGCCATGTCATTGGGCCGCAGGCATTGCGGATCGCGGTGGCGCCCACGGTGGGGTTCCTGGTGCAGGTGGTCAAGGGCACGGCGCTCGCCTCAGTGATAGGGTTCATCGAACTCACCAAGGCAGGCACCATGATCAGCAATGCGACCTTCAAACCGTTCCTGGTGTACGGGTGTGTAGCCCTGGTGTATTTCGCCCTGTGTTTCCCGATCTCGGCCTGGAGCCGGGCTCTGGAGCGCCGGCTGAACCTCTCAAAGTCGAGCCTCATGTGAACACTATCCCCGATGCGGTATCGGTCGCGGGTCTGCGCAAACGCTTCGGATCCAACGAGGTGCTTCGCGGCATTGATCTGCAGGTGCGGCGAGGCGAAGTGATCGCGCTCATCGGACGTAGCGGCTCCGGAAAAAGCACGCTGCTGCGCTGCGTGAACGGCCTCGAGCAGTTTGAGGAGGGCCGGCTGGAAGTCGACGGGCAGGCGCTGCGGCACCGCGACGCGCATGCGATGCGTGCGCTCAGGCAGCGGGTGGGCATGGTGTTTCAGAACTTCAATCTTTTCCCCCACCTGAGCGCGGGGCGCAACGTGGCGCTAGCGCCCGAACTGGTGCTGGGCGAGTCACGGCGTGAGGCATTCGAGCGAGCCCGCAGCCTGCTGGCCAAGGTGGGTCTCGCAGATAAGGTCGATGCCATGCCGGATCAGCTCTCGGGCGGGCAGCAGCAGCGGGTTGCGATTGCACGGGCGCTTGCAATGAATCCGTCGGTTTTGCTCTGCGACGAAATCACGTCCGCTCTTGACCCGGAACTGGTAGGCGAGGTGTTGCAGGTGGTGGAATCGCTCGCCGCGGAGGGGATGACGCTTCTGATGGTGACGCACGAGATGGCGTTTGCGCGCAAGGTCGCCGACCGTATTGTGTTCATGCACGCTGGACGAATTCATGAGGAGGGCGAGCCGCATCGGCTGTTCGATCGGCCGCAGACGCCTGAACTTCGACAGTTTCTCGCTGCGCTCGTTTGACCCGATTGGGCAGGGAATCGCGCTGGCCGCGTGAGATGGCCCTCGTCAGCCGTAGACTCAATCAGCCTTCGGAATGCCCGCCCGCTCCACCACCTCGGACCACTTTCGGATTTCCTCTCTCACGAATGCTGCGGTCTGCTCGGGCGTCGTAGTGACGGGCAGCGCCCCCTGGTCCTGAAGACGCTGCTGCATCTCGGGCAACTGGAAGATCGCCGCGGTTTCCCGCGCCAGGCGATCCACCACCGCTGATGGCGTGCCGGCGGGCGCGACCAGGATTGTCCAGGTCGCCACCTCGAAGCCGGGCATACCCGACTCGGAAAACGATGGCACACCGGGCAGGCTCTCCATCGCCCGGGCGCTGCCCACCGCGACTGCACGGATCTTGCCGGCGCGGATGCTCTGCATTGAGGCACAGAGGTTATCGAACATGACCGGGACATGACCCGCCATCAGGTCGGCAATGGCCGGTGCGCTGCCTTTGTAGGGGACATGTACCAAAGACAGCCCGTGGCGCTGCGCGAGGAGTTCCATTGCCAGATGCGGCGGCGAGCCGTTACCGGGTGAGGCATAGCTGATCTTTCCCGGCTGCGAACCGGCCCAGGCGATGAATTCGGTGAGCGTGCGGACTGGCTGTGCCGGGTTGACGTTCAGCACCAGCGGCAACTGACCGGTGAGGCTGATTTGAGCAAAGTCCTTGAGCGGGTCGTAGGGAAGCTTTCGAAACAGGGCAACGTTGGTGGCGTGCGGGCCGTTACCGCTCATGAGGAGTGTGTAGCCATCAGGGCGAGCGGTCTGCACCGCCTGGGTGCCAACGATACCTGAAGCGCCGCTGCGGTTTTCAACGACAAATAACTGGCCCAGCCGTTTGGTGAACTGGTCGGCGAGCATGCGGGCGATCAGGTCGGTGGCACCACCCGGCGCAAAGGGTACGACGATGCGCACCGGCTGCTGAGGCCAGGTTTGAGCGCGGACGGGGCTCGCCAACAGACCGGCCGAGAGCGCGGCGGTCAACAGGCAAAGGAGGGGGCGTCGGGGCATGTTGTAAGACTCCTGCAGCAGGTGAGCGGCGTGGGATCAGAATGGCGCATCGCCCTGGATGGTGGTGCGCCGCATCAGCCGCCGGTACTGATTATCGAATTCTGTGGCCCGATGCATGGTGGAGCGGTTATCCCAGAACACCAGATCGCGCGGCTGCCAGCGGTGACGGTAAACAAACGCCGGCTGGGTGCTGAATTCGGTAAGGAAGCAGATCAGGCGGCGGCCCTCGGCCTCGTCCACCCCCTCGATCGAGCGGGTAAGACCTTCGCTCAGATAAAGCGCTTTTCGGCCGCTGACCGGGTGCGTGCGAATAATGGGATGAGTGACCGGCGGCGCCTGCGCCTTTTCTTCTTCGGTGAGGGGTTTCCGGTGCGAGAGGTAGGTGGCGTAGTGCCAGGGGTAGTCGTGAATACCACGCAGAGTGTTGAGCCGCACGCGCAGTGGTTCGGGTAGCGCGTCGTGGGCGGCAAACATACTGGCAAACTCGGTATCGGCTCCCTCTGGCGGGCACTCGACTCCGTAGAGCATGGAGCCCAGCATGGGGCGCGCCATGTACGACATGTCGGAATGCCAGATCATGCCCGCCCGGTCAGCGCCTATCATCTCGCCCTTGTCGTTCTTGACGTTTGAGATATAGGTGACCTCGGGAAAGTCTTCCACCGAGAAGCGCTTCACAATGTGTCCGACAAGGGGGCCAAATCGCGAGGAGAAATCGACGTGCATGGCAGGCGGAAAATCCTGGTTGCGAAACACCAGCACACCATGCGCGACGAGCGCAGCATTGACGGCCTGGAATTGCTCGGCGGAGATCGGACACGATAGGTCAACGCCTTCGATTTCGGCGCCGATGTGCTCCGTTAGCGGGCGGATCCGGAGCGTGGCGGTCACAGTGGATGAAGTAGCAGACATGGATCTATATTGTCGGACAATATGTCGACAAATCATGCGGTATCAACCGCTGGACCGTCAATTGAAATGAGTGCCCGCGAGTCTGACGACCCCACCACCGCCAATCGTATCGCAGGCGTTCTCGCGAGGCGGATTGTCGAGGCCGAGATTGCCCCCGGTGCGCGCCTGCGGGAGGTGCCGCTTGCAGCCGAATTCGGTGTGAGTCGAGGCTCGATCCGAGAGGCGCTTCGTATTCTCGAACGCGATGGGGTGGCCAGGATCGAGCCGCACCGTGGCGCTCAGGTGACACTCCTCAGCACCGACGAACTGATCGAGATTTTTCAGGTCCGCACGGTTTTGCTGGGACTCGCCATGGCGCTCTTCTGCGAGCGCTGCGAAGCGGCCGACCTGGTCTGGCTGAAGGAGCGGATCGGGCAGCTGAAGAAAGCGGGGCGCGATCCCGACCCCAGAGCGGCCTCGGCGCATGCCGATATCTCGGCCGAGATGGCGGGCTGTGCGCTGCGTCGCGGTGGTAATTTGCGGCTTGAACGAATGTTCATGCAGATGTCGGCGCAGGTCGCCCGCTACACCCGCCTCGGGTTGTCGGACAAGGCAAGACGGCGGCAGTCAATCGAAACCTGGCAGCAGTTGCTACACGCGCTCGGCGGCCGCGATGCGTTGGCCGCGGAGCGCTACGGGCGTACGCTCGTCACCAACACCTTCCGGTTTGCGCTGGGGAAAATCGCCGGAATCGGCCCGGATCTGTGAGGGCTTCTTGGGCGTGGTCGCTCAAGGGGGGGAGCCCCCGCGCGGAAGCTCCAGGGGCTGGAGCGCCGGCGCTGGCCTGCGAGGCGTTTCGCCATGAGGTCGTCGCTCCCCCTATACTCGTAATACATTTCCATCCCGACTCATGCTAACCACTCACGTCTTCCACCGTCATCTGCAACACCGACCGCCGGTCGCGGTGTCGGGGCACGGTGTCTGGCTGGTCGACAGCGAAGGCTGCGAATACCTTGACGCGTCGGGTGGGGCGGCCGTGTCCTGCCTGGGCCACGGGCACCCCGCCGTGCTCGCGGCGATGCATGAGCAGATCGACCGGCTTGCCTTCGCCCACACCAGTTTTTTCACCACTGACGTGGCCGAGGACCTGGCTGCGCATCTGATTGCCCGCGCGCCGGCTGGCATGAGTCACGCCTACTTTGTGAGCGGTGGCTCCGAGGGGGTGGAGGCGGCCCTCAAAATGGCCAGGCAATATTTTCTTGAGATCGGCGAGCCGCAGCGCACTCGTTTCATTGCCCGCCGGCAGAGTTATCTCGGCAATACGCTGGGGGCGCTCGCCGTAGGAGGCAACGCGTGGCGCCGCGAGCCCTTTGCTCCCATCCTGATGCCGGCCACCCATGTGTCGCCGTGCTATCCGTATCGCGAGCAGCAGCCTGAAGAAACCCCCGAGGCTTACGGCGAACGGCTGGCGCGCGAACTCGACTCCGCAATCGAGCAAATCGGTGCGAAGCAGGTGATCGCCTTTGTCGCCGAGACCATCGGCGGGGCCACGGCAGGCGTACTCACACCGGTTCCTGGCTATTTCCGCGCGGTTCGCGAAGTCTGTGACCGTCACGGGGTGCTGCTGATCCTGGATGAGGTGATGTGCGGGATGGGCCGCACTGGCAGTCTTCATGCCTGTGAACAGGAAGGCGTTGTCCCGGATCTGCTGGTGATCGCCAAGGGGCTGGGCGGCGGTTATCAACCGATTGGCGCGGTGCTGGCTCAGCAAAAAATCGTCGAAGCGATGTCCAGAGGTTCGGGGTTTTTTCAGCATGGCCACACCTACCTCGGCCACGCGGTGGCTTGCGCGGCTGCCCTTGCGGTCCAACAGGTGATCGAGCGCGATGCGCTCCTCGATCGCGCGCGGCAGGCAGGCGAGACGCTGCAACAGTTATTGCAGCACGCGCTCGCTGATCATCCGCATGTAGGTGATATCCGCGGCAGGGGGCTCTTCTGGGGGGTGGAAGTGGTGCAGGACCGCCCGTCCAAGCAGCCCTTTGATGCGGCGCTGCGCTTACATGCGCGGATCAAACGCGAAGCCATGGCGCGCGGCCTGATGCTCTACCCCATGGGCGGAACGGTAGACGGCCGGCAGGGCGATCATGTGCTGCTCGCGCCCCCTTTCATCGCCTCCGATTCCGAACTCGCCATCGTTGCTGAACGTTTTCATGCGGCGCTCGAGGCCGCCATTTCCTCGTGTTGAATCATCCCAAGGAGACATCCCATCATGTTGCGTAAATCTTTTCTTTACGGCGCGTTTGCCGCGGCGTCGCTCGCTGCCGCAATTCCCGGCGCATCGGTCTATGCTCAGCAGAAATTCGTCACCATCGGAACCGGTGGTGTCACGGGCGTTTATTACGCTGCGGGCGGCGCCATCTGCCGCCTGGTGAACAAAGATCGCGCCAAGCACAACATCCGCTGCTCGGTCGAATCCACTGGCGGCTCGGTGTTCAACGTCAACACCATCAAAGCGGGCGAACTCGATCTCGGTTTTTCGCAGTCGGATGTTCAATACAACGCCTTTAAGGGCGAGGCCCAGTTCAAGAGCGGCGGCGCTTACGGCGATCTGCGCGCGGTGTTCTCGGTTCACCCCGAGCCCTTCACCGTGCTCGCCCGTAAAGAACTCAATGCCAAGACGCTCAGCGACATGAAGGGCCGACGCTTTAATGTCGGTAACCCTGGTTCCGGCACGCGCGCCTCAATGGAGGAGCTGCTGGGCGCAATGGGCTGGAAGATGGGTGATTTTTCGCTCGCTGCCGAGCTGAAGGCCGATGAGCACGGGCCGGCGCTTTGCGACGGCAAGATCGATGGCTTCTTTTATGGCGTGGGTCATCCCAGCGCCAACATTCAGGACCCCACCACCAGCTGCGGCGCACGCCTCCTGTCGGTCACCGGGCCTGCGGTCGATCAACTGCTGTCCAGCCGTCCTTATTACGCGCGCGCCACCATTCCTGGCGGGCTCTACCCGAACAACCCAGACCCGGCCCAGACCTATGGCGTGCTCGCCACGGTAGTGGCCTCGTCGAAAACGCCGGCCGACGCCGTGTATCAGGTGGTGAAAGCGGTGTTCGACAATTTTGACGAGTTCAAGAAGCTGCATCCGGCGCTCGCGCACCTGAAGCCCGAGAACATGGTGAAGGATGGCAACTCGGCACCGCTTCACGACGGCGCGGTGCGCTACTACAAGGAAAAGGGCTGGATCAAGTAATCCGGTAAAGCCCTGGGCTGCCGCCGAGGCGAGGCATGCTTCGCCGCGGCGGCATCGCCCGACCGGGACTCCGCCCCATGGCAACCGATATCGAGAAAGCCCCCGAGGCACTGCAGCAGCTGGTGGCTGACACCGATACCGGCGCACGCAGTCCGTCGGGCCTGACGAGCCAGATCATGTTTGCGGCTGCGCTCGCCTGGGCGCTATTTCAGTTCTGGTACGCATCCCCTTTACCCTTCACCCTTGGTTTCGGGATTCTGAACGATACCGAGGCGCGCTCGGTCCACCTCGGTTTTGCGCTCTTTCTGGCGTTTCTCGCCTGGCCCGCTACGCGGCGCTCGCCACGCGACCGTGTGCCCGTCACGGACTGGGTATTCGCCTGCGCAGGCGCGTTCGCCGGGGCGTACCTGCTCCTGTTTTACGCCCAGCTTGCGACCCGTCCTGGTCAGCCCACCGGGTTTGATGTGTTCACGGCGAGTATGGGTCTGCTGCTGCTTTTAGAAGCCACCCGTCGCGCAGTGGGCTGGCCGATGGCAGCACTCGCGGTGCTCTTCATCGGCTATGCGATGGCCGGGCCCTTCATGCCCGAGGTGCTTCAGCACAAGGGCGCATCGCTCAACCGCCTGATCTCGCATATGTGGCTGACCACCGAGGGTGTCTACGGCATTGCACTCGGGGTCTCCACTGGCGCTATTTTTGTGTATGTCCTGTTTGGTGGGCTCCTCGACCGTGCAGGCGGCGGCAATTACATGATGCAGGTGAGCTTCGCCGCGCTTGGGCATATGCGCGGTGGGCCGGCCAAGGTGGCTGTGGTGTCATCGGCCCTGAACGGCATGATTTCTGGTTCGTCGGTGTCGAATGTGGTCTCGGGGGGTATCTTCACGATTCCGCTCTTGAAAAAGGCGGGCTATGGCGGCGTGAAGGCCGGCGCCATCGAGACTATGAGTTCGGTCAATGGCCAGATCATGCCTCCGGTGATGGGCGCAGCCGCCTTCCTGATGGTGGAGTACGTCGGCATTCCCTACTCCGAGATCGTCAAGCACGCGCTCCTTCCGGCGGTGCTGTCCTACATCGGCCTCTTTTACATCGTCCATCTCGAAGCGCTCAAGATGGGCATGGTGCCGCTGGTGCAACGCGCGCCACGCTCGGCCTCAGACCGTTTCGTCCGCCTGGGGTTGGGTCTCTCGGGCAGCATCGTGGTGGTGGCGCTCCTCTACTACCTGCTGCTTGCAGCGAAAGCGCTGCTCGGCGAGGCTGCGCCGTGGGCGGTGGGCGCCATCGTGACCGGGCTCTATCTGGTGTCGATTCGCGAGGCCGCGCGCTCGCCTGATCTGCCGCAGGACATCGATATTGAGGATCCGAAGGTACTGGATACCTGGGCCACGGTGAAGGCGGGGCTTCATTTTCTGCTGCCGATCGGCACCCTGATCTGGTGCCTCATGATCGAGGAGCTCTCGCCGTCGCTGTCAGCATTCTGGGCGGTGGCGGTGCTGATCGCCCTCATGCTCACGCAGCGACCGCTCATCGCATGGCTCCGTCAAGAGCCGATTGAAGGGTATTGGCGCGATGGAATCAATGATGTAGTGGCGGGCTTTCACGACGGCTCGCGCAACATGATTGGCATCGGCATTGCCACGGCCACCGCCGGCATCATTGTGGGCGGTATCACGCTGACCGGGCTGGGGCTGCGCATGACCGAGTTCGTCGAACTCGTCTCGCAGGGCAACGTGATCGTGATGCTGCTCTTCATTGCTTTTGTCTGCCTGGTCCTCGGGTTGGGCGTTCCCACCACCGCCAACTATGTGCTGGTGGCCACGCTGATGGCGCCGGTGGTGGTGGAGCTGGGCGCGCAGAGCGGCCTCATCATTCCGCTCATTGCGGTCCATCTGTTCGTTTTTTACTACGGGATCATGGGCGACATTACGCCGCCGGTCGGGCTTGCCACGTTTGCAGCATCGGCAATCTCGGGCGAGGACGCAATCAAGACGGGGATTCAGGGATCACTCTATGCGCTTCGCACCGTCATTTTGCCGTTCATCTGGATTTTCAATCCGCAGCTGCTGCTGATTGATGTCAATGGATGGTGGGAACTGGCCCGGGTCGTTGCGGCCTGTACGCTTGCGATACTGATCTTCAGCGCCCTCACGATGAACTGGTTCCGGGTGCGCAGTCGCTGGTGGGAAAACATGCTGCTTGCTGCGGCGGTGTTGCTTCTGTTTCGTCCCGACTTTTTCATGGACCAGCTGTCGCCTGAGTACCGGGCCGAGCCTGCGGCGAAAGTCTATGAGGTGGCGCGTGCAGTTCCTGATCATGATCGGCTGGTGATGGTGATTCGGGGTACCAACATCGAAGGTGATGACATCACCAAGACGGTGGCGATTGGGCTGGGTGCTGCGGGCGAGGATGGCAGGCGGCGGTTGTCGCAATCGGGCCTGCAGGTGATGACATTGGGCGACAAGGCGCAGATCGGCGCGGTGCGGTTCGGGTCTCGCGCTCAGAAGGCGGGTCTTGAGCAGGGCTGGGATGTGGTATCGCTGCAGGTGCCCACCGATCGGCCTACGCCCCACTGGTTTTACCTTCCGGCGCTGGTCCTGATCGGTGCGGTGTGGCTGTCGCAGGGGGCGAGGATGCGCCGCGGGACGGGCAGGTCTTGAGCGGGGTGACGCCACAGCGGTTGCTGTCCGCGCAAGGCTGCCCGCCGCGTGCTGATTCTGCGTGTTGATTCCGCGCGCGTGCCGATTACCGAACCATCCGCTCAGGTCCTGGCCTTGTCCGGCTCACCCCCCGGGGTTAGAGTTCATGGCTGAATACCGACAACTCAGGAGGAGACCCATGAAATCAAGCCGCCGATTGGCGCTCGCCGCCCCCCTCGCAGCAGGCCTGCTGCTTGCCTTGTCCGGCCCTGTGGCTGCGCAATGGAAGCCCGCCAAACCGATCACCATCATCGTGCCGTGGGCAGCAGGCGGCGCCACGGATCAGGTGACGCGCTTGGCGGCCGCTGAGCTCGAACCGGCGTTGGGCCAGAAAATCGTGGTCGTCAACCAACCGGGCGGCGCCGGGTCGATCGGCACCAAGAACGCCATGGAAGCCCCACGTGATGGCTACACCTGGACGGCGGGCGCGGCCAAGCAACTGGGCACCTATCCGCTTCTGGGCATGCTGAACAGTAAGGTCGACGACTTTCACCTGTTCCTGTCAGTCACCAATGTGTCGATCGTGGCGGTCAACCCCGCGTCGCCGTATCAGACCCTGCCCCAGCTCCTCGAAGCGATGAAAGCCAAGCCGGTATCGGTCGCCACCGCAGGCAATAGTTCTTCCGGGCACTTTGCAATGGAAACCATCGCCAAGGCCACCGGTGCGAAGTACCGGCATGTCACCTACGACGGCGGTAACCCTGCAGTGGTGGCCACGGTGGCGGGCGAAGCGGAGGTCACCACGCAGCTGGCTGTTGAAATGGCCGAGATGATCAAGGCCAAGCGTCTGCGTCCGCTGGCGGTGGTGGCCGATACCGCGCTTACGATCGAAGGGTTCGGCACCATTCCTCCTATCACGCAGTTCGTGCAGAACTTCCCCAAAGTGACCTCCGGCTTCGGCATCTTCATCCCGAAGGGTGTACCGGCAGAAGTCGTGGCGACCGTCGAGAAACTCTGGGCCGAGAAAATCGAAAAATCCGACAAGATCCGCACCTACGCTGCATCGCGCGGCGCGCTCTTTACGCCGCTGTTCGGCAAAGCCGCCTATGACGCGGTCTGGCCCACCGTGATCTCGGATGCGTTCCTGCTGCAGGACGCAGGCATGGCCAAGGTCACGCCTGAGTCCATCGGCATTCGTCGCTGAGCGAATTGCGTTCGCGATGAGACCAGGCCTCGGTTGGGCGGTGCTGGGTGCCGCAGTATCAATCGGGGCCTGGCGAATGGACCGGCTGGAGTCGCTTAATATCGAGCCATGGTCGGCGCCAGGCCTGGTGCCTGGTGTGCTGGGCGTGCTCATGCTGGTGTTTGGTCTTGCGCTCGCGCTGTCACCGGCGAAGGTCGATTCAGACCCGCCCGCACCCATTGCCTGGGGCAAACTCGCCGGGATCCTGGGCCTCACCGGGATCTTTGTGTTTGGCGCGCTCGGCCGGATACCGTTTGCGATTGCCGCAGCGGTCGTCATGTTCGTCTGGATGCTGACGCTCAGCTGGAACGATTCGCCCAGGCCGCGCACACGCCTCGTCCTTCGTATTGCAATCACCGCGGGTATCGCGGCACTGGTGATTGCCCATCTGTTCCAGGACGTGTTCCTGGTACGACTTCCCTGAGGCGGAGGCGGCGCTGGACGGAGTCACGATGCTGTTCGGTTCCCTCGTCAATCTGACGGGGCCCTGGCAGATTGCTTACGCGCTGGGCGCGACGCTGGTGGGGATCGTGATCGGTCTTCTGCCGGGTCTGTCGGCAACACTGGGCATTGCGCTCTTCACCACGCTGACGGTTCGCATGCAGCCTACCGATGCGATTCTGGTGCTGGTCTGCGTCTACGTGGGCGCAATCTATGGCGGTAGCCGCACTTCGATCCTGCTCAATATTCCCGGTACGGCTGCCAACGCTGCCGCCTGTCTCGATGGCAATCAGCTGGCACGACAAGGTCGGGCCGGACGCGCCATGGGGATCGCCACCACAGGCTCGGTTGCCGGATCCTTGTTTGGTGTGTTTTGCCTGGCTGCGCTCACGCCGGTTCTGGCGGAGTTCGCGCTCAAGTTCGGCGCGTTCGAGTTTTTCTGGCTGGGCCTTCTTGGTGTGCTGATGTCGGGAACGCTGACGGGTTCGGAACCCATCAAGGGCTGGTTGATGGGTCTGCTCGGCCTTTTTGTGGCGGGCATCGGTCAGGATCCGGTTCATGCCCACGACCGGTTTATCTTCGGCTGGCATGATCTGAGTGGTGGCATTCCGCTGATTCCCGCCTTGGTGGGGGCGTTCGGCTTTGCCGAAGTACTGATGGTGATGTCAGCGCCGCTGCAGTGTGCGGTGACCGAGTCGGTCGATTCCATCCTGCCTCGGCTGCGAGATGTGGTGCAGTACTGGCGCACCATTCTTCGCTCGGGGCTGATCGGTGTGTTCATCGGCATTCTCCCCGGCGTGGGGGAAGACATGGCAGCCTGGAGTTCTTATGCCGCCGCGAGGCGCGCGAGTCGCGAGCGCGATCAGTTTGGCAAGGGCTCGGTGGAGGGGCTGATTGCCGCTGAAACGGGTGATAACGCGGCCGTGCCCGGCGCCATGATTCCCGCGCTTGCGCTGGGCATTCCGGGGTCCGCGCCGGCGGCGGTGCTGATGGCTGCCATGATCATTCACGGCGCACAACCCGGCCCCATGTTGATGACTACCCAGCCGCAGTTCATGTTCGACGTGGTGGCGATCACCTTGGTTGCAACCCTTGCCATTCTGCTCTTCGGTCTCATTATGGTGCGGCCCCTTCTGTGGGTGCTCAGGGTGCCGCGCGAGGTGCTCATGCCCATCGTGTTTGTGCTCTGCGTGTTGGGCGCCTACTCCATCAGCCAGCGGCTCTTTGATGTGTGGGTGATGATGGGCGTGGGCGTGGTGTGCTTTTTCCTGCGCCGGCGCGGCTACCCGGTTGCGCCCTTTGTGCTTGGACTGGTGCTGGGCGATATCGTCGACAAAACGCTTCGGCGCGGGCTTGTGCTCTCCGATGGCAGTCTGCTGCCGTTTTTTACCCGACCGCTCAGCGCTGTGCTGGCGCTGATCGTTCTGATCGTGCTGCTGTCGCAGGTCCCGGCGGCACGGCGGCTCTGGCAACGTGTGACCGGCTCCCAGGACATCGCCCACCGATGAGTACATTTCCTTTCACTCCACCCGCCAAGGGCTTCGCGAAGCGGCTCTCGCTCTGTAACGAGGTGATTGGCGATCTTCCTTTTGATCGGCAATGCGTACTGGCGGCTGCACTGGGCTACACCGGGCTTGAGGTTGCGCCCTTCACGTTGGCCGATGACCCGACCACGATCTCTGACCGTGACGCGGAGCAGGTTCGCGCGGTCGCGGCTGATCACGGCCTAGCGATCTCCGGACTGCATTGGCTGCTGGTGAAGCCCGCTGGATTTTCTATGACCAGCCCCGATGAATCGACACGGCGCCGTACCGCGCGTTGGATGGTGAGATGCGTGGAGCTTTGTGCGCTGATGGGGGGCCATTACCTGGTTCATGGCTCTGGCAAACAACGGTCGGTCTGGCCAGGCCAGTCACATGCCGAAGCGCTGGCACTGGCCACCGAATGCTGGGCTGAGGCGGGCGTGGCTGCCACGCAGGCCGGAGTTCAGTACTGCGTCGAGCCGCTCTCCGTTGATCAGACCTCGATCATCAACACGGTCGAGCAGGGAATGGCCGTGGTGCGCAACATCAATCAGCCAGGGTTACGGACCATGCTCGACACCTGTTCAGGCGGCAAGACCGAAGCACTGCCGCTTGATCAGGTGATCGATCTGCATTGGCCAAGCGGGCTGCTGGCCCACATTCAGTTCAATGACCGGAACCTGCGTGCGCCTGGGCAGGGCGACGATCGCTTCGCGCCTGTTTTACAAGCGCTGGCAAGACAGTTTTATCGCGGCTGGCTTGCGGTTGAACCGTTTGATTACCACCCCGATGGACCGGGCTCGGCAGCGTTTGCTGCAGGCTATCTGCGCGGCACGCTCCAGGCGCTCGGGCTCGACTGATCCTTCAGCCGGGGCCCGATCAGCCCGCAAGCGGGCGCATCGCCTCCCAGTCGGGAAACGCCTGGCTCGCATAGCCGGGGCAGGCGAGCGAGTCGACCTTGATCATGCCTGCGCGGATGGCGAGCCGGGTTGCCCCATGACTCGCTTCGTAGAGATCAGGGTGCGCGCCTAGAAAGTTCGCCTGCTCAGCGGCTGGCAGATCAGCCATGCCGTTCACATAGTGATGGCCATTGCGCTCCACATGCGTGATACCCAGGAGATTCACGAGCGCGAGGTCCTGCTGGAGTGCCAACCCCGCCTGAATCGTGAGGTCCTCCCCGCTCATGAAATAGTTGCCGGCTTGCTCGCCCTGAGCATTCCAATGGTGGCAGCGCGCTGAATTGATCACTGACCGCCAAAGACCCTTACAGGTTTTGGAGGACACACCGGTGTAGCCGAGCTTCCGCGCGCGCACGAACGCATCGAGCGTGTCATCGGATTCGTCGATGATCACGGGGGCGTGTTGCGCGAGCGCGGCAATATCGCGGGTGAGTGCATTGGCGCGCTTGATGGGCTGCTCGATGAACGCTACGCTTTGCGCCAGTCGCTTGAGCCGTGCATCGCGCCGAATGGCCCGCCAGAGCTCGCTGATACTTTCGACGTCGTCGAACTGTTCATTGCCATCGAGCGAAGCGCGGTAGGGGTGCGGCATACGGTCGAGTACTGCTGCGATGGCCGCCAGTCGCTCGAGGTCGCTCTTCAGGTCGCCACCCACCTTGAGCTTGAACCACCGATGACCGTAGCGCTGAACGACTTCCTCCAGGGTCTCGGGGAGCCCGTCGCCCACAGCGGGGCTGCCTGCAGGGCGGTCGCTCGCGGTGATGAGGTCGACCAGACCCACGGTGTGCCGGGCCGCGAGCGTGGCGGCGGGCTTGAGCTCAGCGAGAAAGGCCGGGATATCAAAGCCTGTGAGATCGGGCGCGAGCTCGGCGGGCTGCAGGCCACCCAGGTTTTGCTGCATGGCCTGATAGAAGGACAGATTCTCGGCCCTGCACAATGCATCAAGCGCGGCCCGATCAAGGAGCGCTGGCCCGAAATTGGCGGTCAGCGTGTTCAGTCCGACTGCGCTTGCGCGGGCGATGTGATCGAGGTGATGGGTGGCGAAATGCCCCCAGGCGGTATGACGCCCACCGTTCTGATAGGCCGTGGCGGCCAGTCGAATGACGGTGCGGAGCTGATTGAAATTGTCCTCGTTGCTGAGGGCAGGATTCTTGTCGAACCACTTCGGGGCGAGCAGCTCGGCCGATGCCCCGTCCGACTCGCGACCATCCGTAAGCCGGATCCTCACGCGCGCGAATGCCTGGGGCGCAGCGGTGAGCGTGACGATGCCGAAACGAAACGGCATCCGCAGCTGGACGTCCCGCTCGAAGAGCGCGATATCGATGATTTCGAAAGCAGGGGAAGTGTTCATGGCGACCATCGTAGCGGTGGGTGCTACGCACGCGCAAGCCGAGAGTGCTGGAGCGATGCGGTTGCAGCGTACAGGCCGTCAGTCCGTTCAGGAAATCGGCGTCGACCGTGATCTGGATCACGCCCAGCGGATCACTGTGCCGCGCATCATGAACCGATTGAACGGCCTGCACCGGCATTTTTCGATTGCAAACCGTCGCAGCGCCCGGTGCGGCTTCTCATCGCCAACAGATTCTCAAAGCGCAGTCCTTCATGCATATTAGTCGCGACTAAATTTGAATTCAGTACATAAAAGTCGAGCTATTGAGTAGACGTCTGCTGCCCGCGTGATCAGATCGAGAGGGGCGCCGGTGCTATGATTCGGCGCCTAATTTTTCAGGAGATTTCCATGCTGGACGCCCCATCGCTCGATACCCTTTTTCGCAATGCGCGTTCGCAGAACGGCTGGCTTGCGGAGCCGGTGAGCGACGACCAACTGCGCGCGCTCTACGACATCCTCCAGTGGGCACCGACCACGATGAACACGCAGCCCATGCGGGTCGTGTTTGTTCGTACCCCAAGGGGGAAAGAGCGCCTTCGCCCGGCGCTCAGCCCTGGCAATCTCGATAAGACGATGGCGGCGCCGTGCACTGCGATTCTCGCCTGGGACACCCGCTTCTATGAGCATCTGCCCCGCACCTTCCCGCATCGCCCCGAGGCAAAAGACCTGTTCGGTGCACCGGGCAAGGAACAGTTTGCCCATCTCAGCGCCTTCCGGAATGCCTCGATGCAGGGCGGCTACTTCATTCTGACTGCGCGGGCGCTCGGGCTCGACTGTGGGCCCATGTCGGGCTTTGATACCGCCACGGTCGACGCAGAGTTCTTCCCCGATGGCCGATTCAAGAGCAATTTCCTCTGCAACATCGGTCGGGGTGATCCCTCAAAGGTGATGCAGCGTTTGCCGCGGCTGACGTTTGACGAGGCGTGCACGCTCGCCTGATCGCGCAGGGTCGGGGCGGCCGCCTGGCGATCGCGCCGAAGGCGCCTTGTTCAGTCGGCCTTGAGCGTGGTGGCCTTCATCAGGGCCAGCTGTCGTCAGGTAGTCCTTGCGCGGCGGGCGATTTGCCGGGTGCGCGAGTAGCCACGATCATCAATGTCCCCGAGGGTTTGCGGTAGCCCAGAACGAAAGGCGGGCTCCCGAGGCGTGGTTGCCGATCGGTAAAGCCTCGTAGCCGCTTCATTGACTCAGCCCCCCGCCACAGCTCATGCGGTTCACTGAAACGGCCGTGGACCGCGATGCTGCTGAATGCGGCGAGTGCTTGCACATCCAGACCGGTTTCGTCCTGAACGATGCCGCGCGAGCGTGTGGTAATGGTCCGGACCAGATTGGAAAAATGTGCGGCCTGGGGCAGATGCGAGGCGGACTTGATCAGTACCGCGCCGGTAGCGACGCCTGAGAGCCAGTCGATTTCCACGCTCGGGGCGCGCAGGCCAGCGTTCGATAGATCGAGGCTCAGGTAATCGAGGATCCGCCGCTTGCCGTGTTCATCAAACACCTCGAATCGCACGCCCGCCGGGCGGGATATCCGTGACGGGCCGGCCTCGGTCGCCGGTGCCGCCTCAAATGCGGGCCATGCAGAACGAAAAATACCATCATCGTCAGCGAGCACCTGCTGGTCGCGCGCAACCTGCAATTGGCCCTCATCGTCAATCCGGATCGGTATGATCGCGGCGGGTAGCATTCCAGCGGCCTCAATGCTCATGAGTAGGAGTGACATGAGTCTCGGTGCGGGGCCGTGCTTGCCTTGTAGATCATGGGTTCGATAGAAGCCGGTGATGTAAAAAAAATGCTGGGTTGCGCATTCAGCGATTTCGGTGCTGGCGGGTACAGGTTGCAGTTGGGCAAGTGATGCTTCCTGGCGAGAGAGCAATACCATTCGCCTTGCCTCGCCGAACAGCGCGATCAAGGTGGCAGCGTCGGGGCCAGAGAATGGGTATAGCACCGTCTCAGCGGTGACTTCGCGCAGTTCGCGCTGCGCCCACTGGCGGATCGGGATCAGCACCTGCTCCCGATATCGTCCCATGGCAGATTTCAAGCCTGGGCAGACCGCCTGCGGTGCGATCGTGGTACGGCCGGGCAAGCCCTGAGGACCCGGCGCGAGCAGGCTCACGCGGTGGAGCAGCCCCGCATTCGCCTCGCTCGCCTGCGCGGGCATCATAGAGGGCAATCCGATCGCCAGTACAACCGCCGTTGCGGCCACTAGACCCATGACCCACCCGACCTCCTTCGAGGCCGGAGAATCGACCCGGGGCGAACGGGTCTCCACCATGGACGATAACGACGTCACGGGCGATCAGCAGAACAGGATCGGCTGCTTCGTCGTGGTGGCGCCGACAGGTCTTCGTTGAGCATTGGAAATGCTCCCCAGGTGTGGGTGGGCAGCATGGACTCGCTCACGGCCAGATGGCTACGCTTCAGGTCAGCGCGGCTGGCGGCGCCTGCGAGCGCCATCGCAATGCGAATCTCAGATTCAAGCAGTTCGAGCAGGCGCAGCACGGTGGGCTTGCCGCCTGCGGCCAGGGCGGCGCATTGCAGTCGCCCGATCCCCACCAGGTCCGCGCCTGCGCAAAGGGCCTTCACCACATCGGTGCCGCGACAGAACCCGCCGTCAATGATCACGCGCGCATGGCCGTCGACTGCGTCGACCACTTCGGGTAACACCTCCATCGTTCCCTGCCCGTGATCGAGTTGTCGGCCACCGTGGTTGGATATGTAGACCGCGTCCACACCATGCTCGACCGCGAGCCTGGCGTCGTCAGCGGTAACGATGCCCTTGAGGATCAGTGGCACGCGGGTCCGCGAGCGAATGCGGTCGATATCCTTCCAGGTGAGCTTTGCCTGCCAGTGTCGGCCCGGCACATTAGCGCGGCGGATATTTCGCTGGGCGAGATCGCGCTCGCGCCTGCTGTGGACCGCCGTATCTACCGTGAGACAGACCTGTTCGAAGCCCAGTTCGATCACACGATCAAGGGTATCGTCGACCCATTGCGGATCGCCATGCACATAGAGTTGAAATAACTTGAGCGCCTCGGGGGCGCTGCGGGCGACCTCGCTGACATCGCAGGCGCAGACCGAACTCAGCATGTGCGGTACGCCGAATTCTCCCGCGGCCTGGGTCACAGGAATCGGCCCACTTTCCCAGAAATGTTCGAGGCCGCCCACCGGTGCGAACAGGATAGGCAGGCGAAGCCGCCGCCCGAACCAGTCGGTACCCGCATGGGTATCGCCGACATCGCGAAGAACGCGCGGGCGTAACGCCAGTCTGTCGATGGCCCAGCGATTGCGCCGCAGTGTGGTTTCGGTTTCCGCGCCGCCCACGATGTAGTGCCAGGCGTGGTTACCGAGATTGAGCCGGGCCTGTTGGATGATCTCGTGCAGGGTGAGGTACTCGTTTGCTGGGAGCTGAGCCATGGAGGATCTCTGGATTCAAGCGTTGCTTGCCGGACGATACCGGGCAATCGGCCCAGTTTCGTTGTAGATTGGCCGTCCGGTTCTCAAGTACCCCGTCTGAAAGGAATTCTGGATGCGCTCACGCTTACGCCTGCTGGTATCGGGTCTGGCCGTGTCAATTTCGCTTGGCACATCGCTTGCCCACGCTCAGCCGTTTCCGGCCAAGCCGATCCGAATCATCGTCCCGTTTGCCCCAGGCGGCAACGTCGACGTCACCGCGCGGGTGGTGAGCGCGGCCATGAGCAAGGTGCTCAACCAGAGTGTGGTGGTCGAAAACCGTACTGGTGCGGGGGGCAAGATCGGCGCGGAAATCGCCATGAAGTCGCCCGCCGACGGCTACACGCTGATGATGGGGTCGAACAGTTCCCTGAGCGTTGCGCCCAGCCTTTACCGCGACTGGCCCTATGATCCGGCGACCGGTGTCGCGCCAGTGAGCTTCCTTGCTGCCGTGCCGTTTGTGCTCATCACCCACCCCGGAATGGGGGCGCGTGATCTCGGGACTTTCATCGAGCAGGCTCGTCGCAAGGCGGGCGCCGTCAGCATGGCTTCGGCCGGTAATGGCACATCCAATCATCTGGTGGGTGAACTGTTTCAGGCGCTGACCGGCACCCAGTTTCTCCACGTGCCCTACAAGGGGGCGGGGCCTGCGTTACAGGATGTGGTGGCCGGGCGCGTCGATGTGCTGTTCGACCAGGTGACATCCTCGTCTGCCTTCATCGAGCAGGGCAGGGTGAAAGCGCTTGCAGTGTCGTCGGCGGACCGCTGGAAATCGCTGCCCGCAGTGCCCACTTTTCGCGAAGCGGGTCTGACCGATTTCGTGATCACCAATTTCACGGGTCTGGTTGCGCCGGTGGGTACGCCTGCGGAGGTCATCAATACGCTGCAACGCGCCGCCGTGCAGGCGCTGCAGGACGAGTCGGTGAAGAAAAATTTTGCCACGATGGGCGTCGAGGCGGTAGGCAGCACGCCAGAGGCGTTTGCCCAACTGATTCGGGAAGATCTGGGCCGCTGGGGGCGGGTGGTACGCGAGAAGGGCATTCGCCTCGAATGAGCGCTCCCGCCCCGACCCCGAACGCCGCGGGCGCGGCGGCGTCCTATGCCGAGTGCGTGCCCCATGACCCGGCCCCGCGGGCCCCGTGCGTGCGACTGCCCGCGCACGCCTGCGATGTGCATGCGCACGTCTGCGGGCCGCGTGACCGATTTCCGCTGGTTGCCAACCGGCTCTACAACCCGCCTGAGGCCTCGGTCTCCGAGTATCTGCATATGCTCGATACGCTCGGCATCGAGCGTGGCGTGCTGGTGCAGCCGAGCGTCTATGGCACCGACAATAGCGCGATGCTGGAGGCGCTCGGCGAGGTCCCCACTCGGCTACGAGCGGTTGCTGTGCTGCCCTTCGATATCTCGTCGGACGAGGTTGGGCGTCTGCATGCGCTGGGTGTGCGAGGTGTCCGCTGCAACATCGTCGATCTCAAGGAAGGTCGGGGTCAGTTGCCGCTTGCGGGGTTACGTGCCCTCGCTGACACGATTGCGCCGTTTGGCTGGCATATCGAGTTCCTGATGCATGTGAACGAGTTTCCCGATCTCGATCGCCAGTTGCGTGGGCTTCCCGTTCCCATGGTGTTCGGTCACCTCGGGTATGTCCCCGCGCAGCTGGGCACCACCGACGGATTCGAGGCGCTCCTGCGACTGGCGCGAGCCGGTCGCGCCTGGGTGAAGCTCACCGCGCCCTATCGGCTGACCGCTGAGCCTTTCCCGTATCCCTCCACGCTTGCGTCCGCCGAACGCCTCCTCAATGAAGTGCCCGGGCGTCTGCTCTGGGGGAGCGACTGGCCGCATGTCTTCATTCGAAGCGCCATGCCCAACGACGGCGATCTCTTCAACCTGTTTGCCGACTGGCTGGGGGATCGTGCGCTCCTTCACAACATTCTGGTCGATCATCCCGCCCAACTCTACGGATTCTGAGCGCCATGCCACTTCATCCTCATCAGCAGCGTCTGCGCGACGGGCAGACCGTGATTGCGGTGAACCTGGGCGGTCGTAATCCCGATGTCATGGGAGCGCTCGCGCGTGGCGGTGCCCACATCGCCTTCGTCGACTGTGAACGGAGCGGTATCGGCCTGGATGCCGCCACCGATCTGATTCGCGCAGCCAAGGTGGCCGGTTTGTCGCCCATGGTTCGAAGCTGGTCGCCGGATCCGGCGGTGCTGGTGCAATACCTTGATCGCCAGGCCGACGGTCTGATCATTCCTCATATTGATACCGCTGCCCAGGCTGCCGAAGCGGTTGAGGTGGTGCGCTATGCCTGCGGCGAGCAGGCTCAAGACAAGTCGGTGATCGTACAGATTGAAACCAGACTCTCAGTGGAGAACATTGACGAGATCGTTGGCGTTACCGGCATCGATGCGTTCCTGATCGGCCCTAACGATCTCGCCTATAGCCTGACGGGGCGACGCGGCGTCACCACCCCGGAGGTCACCGCCGCAATCGACCAGGTTAGTGCCCGCCTGAGGGCAGCGGGGCTGCGCTTTGGCATGCCGGCCAACTGGCAGCAGCTTGCACAGTTTCAGGGGCGTGGCGCGACGCTTTTGTATTTTCCGATCGAGTGGCTGCTCGAGCGCTCGCTGGCCGAGCTGGGAAGCCAGTTGGGTATCCACTGAGTACAGGCACCGGCTGGTTCTGAATGTAACCGACCGTCTATTTCAGTCGCGTATTGAACTGAAACATGAGCCCGTTTGCGCCGAGCAGATTGGTCTGAAACTGGATGTTCTCGGTCATTGAACGCCCCAGCGACACAATCACGCCGGGGGACAAGCCATCCCGGTTGAAGGGAACCTTGTCCTCATACTTTCCCTTGTAGCCGTAAAGGAGACCGGCAGCCCACTTCGCATACCAGTTTTCGGGCAGCACGGTGGTGTCGCCCCACTTGATCGGACCCGGGTAGGTTTTGCCGAACGGGTAGGCAAACACGCTGGGCTGTCCGAATGAATTGGTGAAGTAGGTGACCCCTGCAAGATCGCCGCGCGCGGTCTGACGTTCGATCCCGACGAGCCAGACGTGCCGATGCTCATCGCTGGGCCTGAAATGCACCGTGTAAGGGCTCGCTATCAGCCAGTAGCTGGCTTCGTCAGCCTGCGAGGCGATCGGCAGCAGGCTGCACAGAAGAGCAAACCAATGGCGGACACTTCGCTGCAGCGGCATGGTGAACAGGGCGATTGCCGGAAAGCCGCAGAGCGTAACCTATCCATCTGAAAAAAAGCCAGAACCAGCATCCGCGGGCGGTAAATCGGCACGGCCAACCCGGGCTTCAGTCAGGGGTCTGAGCCCCGCCCTGGGGCTGACGCCAGGCGTGTCGATACTTGAGCATTGCCGCGTCGTCTTCCTCGCGGTAACCGGCTGAACAGGCAGCCTCGAACAAGGTGCGGGCTGCATCGCCCAGTGGCACCGGATAGCCGTGACGGTGGGCAAGCGCCTGAGCGAGCATCAGGTCCTTCGCCAGCACATGAGTCTGTGCGCGGGGCAGAAAATCGTTATCAAGCGCACGCCTCATGCGGTCATCGCCGATCCAGCTCTGTGCGGAACTCGCGCGCATGAGTTCGAGCATCTGGGACTCGTCGAGTCCCAACGCTCTGGCAAGTGCAAGCCCCTCCGCTGCGGCGGCGAGGTTGATACCCGCCACCAGGTTATTCACCAGCTTGGCACGACTGGCATCGCCTGGGCGTTCAGAGATGAAAAAGCGCTGGGCCGTCATTTGCGCCAGTAGCGGTTTGATGGGCTCGATCGCAGTCGGGTCACCGGCCAGCATCATCGACATCTCACCCCGCAGCGCGCGTTGCGGGCCGCCGGAGATGGGCGCGTCGATTGCTGCTGCCCCGATAGTACGGACCAACTCGCAAGCGGCACTCATTTCCTCCGGCGAGATCGTGCTGCAGAACACCACGGTGTGCGCGGGTGACAGGGCTGAGCGAAGCCCACCGTCGTCGCTCAGTACGGAGCGGATCTGCGCGGCATCGACGACCACGATGAACACCACCCTGGCGCGAGTGGCGAGGCTGGCGGGTGAAAAATGTCCGACCGCACCGGTCGCTACGAGCGCAAGCTGTCGGCTTATATCAGTATCGCGTACCTGTACGGGGTAGCCTTGTGTGAGCAGCCGGCTGGCCATGGCGCCGCCCATTGCACCTGTGCCGATCACCGCTGGCATGAACGATTGATGCGCTACCGCAGACGCCATTTGAATCACTCCTTGATGGGGGCCAGAACGGGTCAATCGGATGTACGCAGCGCTCGACGATAGAGCTTGCCCGTGGGTCCGGTCGGCAGCCGGTCAACCAGGTAGAACACCTTGGGCACCTTGAACGAGGCTAGCCCGCCTTCAAGCCTGCAAAATGACGCGAGTGATTCGTTCGCGACGGCCGCCCCCGCCTTCAAGATCACATACGCTTCGATTCGCTGGCCCCAGCGTTCATCTGGTATGCCGATCACTGCGGCCTGCGCGACCGCTGGATGCCGGAGCAGCGCGCGCTCGACTTCTTCGCCATGTACCTTCATCCCGCCGGAATTGATCACGTTATCGGTGTGGCCCAGCACAAACAGGTCGCCATCGGCATCGACATAACCCATATCGCCCGACCGCCACCAGCCATCGCGAAAACGCTTTCGCGTGAGTGCGTCGTCGCGCCAGTAACCGACGGCAAGCGATGGCCCCGAGACCAGGATCTCGCTGATCTCGCCCTCGGGAACCAGATCGTGAAAATCGCCTTCAGGGTTGATGATCCGAATATCAGCGCCAACAACGGGCCGCCCGGTGGTGTCGGGCTTGCCGCCCGATGCGCGACCGACGCCCAGCGTATCGGCTTCGGTGGCAAGCACTGCCCCGCCGGTACCCGCCTCGCTCGATGAATAAAAACTCGAGATGCCCTTGGAGACCTGGGCATAGATGCGCTCGAGATCGGTACGTGACGGGGGCTCGCCCGAGCTGGACACATTCCTGAGCGAGGACAGGTCGTAGCGGGCGATATCCTCGGCGAACATCATTCGCCACATGGTGGGGACCGCAGGCGCCATGGTGATGCGCTCGCGCGCAATCGATTCAAGAAATCCCTGAGGCGTGAAGGCGTCACCAAAAACCACCTTGCCGCAGCCTGCCACATAGGGCACCACCACATTGACCCAGGCGGCAAAAGACGGTTGCATCATCACGAGTGCTACATCGCGAGTGGTGACCGTGCCATAAAGCACCTGCCCGGCCTTGGCATTTTCCGGCAGCGTGCGATGTGTGTGCATGACACCCTTGGGCCGTCCGGTAAAACCCTAGGACAGAATGATCGCAGCCAGGTGATCGGACATGCACGCCAGCGGGTCGGCGGGCGGTGCGGCCAGCAGCGCCTCCCACTCCGGATCGCCATTGCGCTTTTCCCCCAAACTTAGCCTGAGCGCCGTGTGACCGTGGCGCTGGGCGTGGCCGAGTACGTCGGTTGCCAGCAAAGTGAGATCGGTATCATAAACCAGTGCGGCAGCTCCCAGCCAGGCCAGGGTCTCGCCCAGCCGCTCGGGAATTTCGCGGATGTGCAGGCTGCATGAGACGCCGCCCGATAGCGGTATGCCGAACCAGGCGAGCGCATGCCTCACCGATGGTCTGCAAAGGAATGCAATTCGACCGCCGGCCGTGAGTCCGCGGGTCGCGAATACGCCGCCGATCGCGAGACTGGCCTGCCAGGCCTGTCGTCCTGAGATCCGCTCGGTGGGATCGGCGAAGAGTTCGAGCGAGCCGCGCCAGCGGCAGGCGCGGGCATAAAGCCCGGCCAGCGCATCGGGCGCAGGTATCCGAGTCGACATCACTGTACGCTAGTCCACCCGCAATACGATCTTTCCCAGGTGCGCGGAGGACTCCATCAGCCGATGCGCCTGGGTGGCCTCGCCGAGCGTGAACTCGGCGTTGACCACAGACCGGATCGTTCCGGCTGCAAGGAGCGGCCATACCTGGGACTCCAGACCGCGTGCGATCGCAGCCTTTTGATCGGTGGTTCGAGGTCGTAGCGCTGATCCGGTGATGACGACCCGGCGCATCAGAATGGGGCCCAGGTCAAGCATGGCTTCGCGCCCCTGCATGAAGGCGAGCTGGATCAATCGGCCATCCATGCCCAGCAGATCGACATTCTTTTTCAGGTAATCGCCACCGATATAGTCGAGCACCATATTGATACCGCGAGGCGCGGCGAGTCGCTTGACCTCGGCATGAAAATCCGACTCTCGATAATTGATCACATGATCTGCGCCGAGTGCGCGGCAGAACTGCGCCTTGTCGGCTGAACCAACGGTGGTGTAAATCGTGGCGCCAAAGGCCTTGGCCAGTTGAATGGCGGTGGAGCCGATGCCGCTTGAGCCCCCGTGAATGAGAATGGATTCGCCCGCGCTCAGGTGACCAGTTTCAAATACGTTCACCCACACCGTGAACAACGTTTCGGGAAGCGATGCCGCGTCTCGGAGCGACCAGCCCCCGGGAACGGGCAGGCAGTGCGTGCCGTGCACAGCCACGTACTCGGCATAGCCACCGCCGTGCACCAGCGCACACACTGCATCACCGACCTTCCAGCGCGCTGTATTCTCACCGACCGCAACCACCTGACCGGCGACTTCCAGACCCAGGATCGGCGAGGCATCCTTCGGGGGCGGATAGCTACCGGATCGCTGGGCGACATCGGGCCGGTTCACGCCAGCATAGGCCACCTTGATCAGAACCTGTCCCGCGGCAGGACTCGGTACAGGCCCTTCAACAATACGGATGGCCTCTGGGCCGCCGCCCGAGCCGTGGTCGGCGTGGCGCATGGTGTGCGGGAGCGTCATCATGATTCCTTCAGAGAAAGGGGGTGCAAGCTTACCCGCGGATACGGCGTCCACCGTCGCCGCTGCGGCGAGCCGCCAGAACGCCGGGTGGTCGAGCACCCGCCTGTAGGTTGCCAAATTGAAGCAAACGGTGATTAGAGCGCCCGCCCGATGATTTCGCGCATGATTTCATTGGTGCCAGCATAGATTCGATGAACACGCGCATCGGCCCACATGCGGGCGATGGGGTACTCCCACATATAGCCGTTGCCGCCGTGCAATTGCAGGCATGCATCAAGCACTTCATCCTGGACCTCTGTTGAATAGAGCTTCGCCATGGCGGCGGTGTGCATGTCGAGCTCGCCCTTTGTATGCAGGTCGATACATCGATCAGTGAAAATTCTCAACGCCTGTGTTTTCGTGGCGCAGCTTGCCAGCTGGAAGCGCGTGTTCTGAAAATCGAATACTGCCTGGCCAAAAGCCTTGCGATCCTTGACGTAGCGGATTGTGGCCTCGAGCGCGGCCTCGCAGGTGGAGGCTGCTCGCACCGCCACCAGGGTACGTTCCTGCACCAGCTCCGACATGAGTACCTTCCATCCGCCATGCTCTTCTCCAAGCATGCTGGAGGCGGGTACGCGAACATTGTCAAAAAACAGCTCGGCGGTGTCCTGCGCCTTGTTACCCAGTTTCTTGAGATTTCGGCTCTTGCGATAACCAGGCAGCGATGTGTCAACCAGAAAGAGCGACACCCCTTTGGCTTTGCGAGCCGGATCAGTCTTGGTGACCAGCACAATCAGGTCGCCGACGATGCCATTGGTGATAAAAATCTTTGAATCGTTGATGATATAGGACTCGCCGTCGCGAACCGCAGTGGTGCGTACTCCCGCCAGATCGCTGCCTGACGACGGCTCGGTCATACCGATGAGGCAACGACCGCGCCCGAAGCAAGTCTGGGGAGCCATTGCTGCTTTTGCTCATCGGTGCCGTGATGCACCAGATAGGGCGCGACGATACCGGTATGAAGCTCGAATGCCGGGGCTGCCAGGCCGACGCGCGCATGCTCTTCGGTAGCCACCGCAAGGAACCGAAAGTCATCGCCCGAGCCACCATGGTTTTCAGGAATGCCAGCGCCGAGAATGCCGACGTCACCGAAGCGTTTCCAGATTGATTTAGGCACCATTCCCTGGTCTTCCCATTCAGCCATTCCGGGAACCAGTTCGGCCTCGTAGAAGCGCCTGACCATCTGTCTGAACGCTTCGTGGTCGGCGTCATAGAGTGTCCGTGGTACTCGCAGGGGCGGCAGGGCGGAGGCCTGGTCGGTTCGGGCGTTCATGGTGCTTTTTCAGAGGGTCGGTGGTCAGCGGTGCGGGAGGCAGATATCGGGCGTCGCCCCTACATCGGGTTGCTGCGACTGTCGCGGGCCAGGGTGAGTGGGCGAATCGCTCGTGATCCGAGTTCATCCAGCAGGCGGCCTCGATCGACGATGGCGCGCCCAACGAGCCGGATCGTACAGCCCCGGACTGGCAGATCAAAGTGACCTATCGCATGGCGGCCGGCCACTTCGTTCGCGCCGGTTGAATCGCTTACGCCAGTCGACCGCTCCGGCGCAGGCGCGGTGAGACGGGGGCTTGGTAGCGTGATGTGAAAGGCGCGCGCCTTGACCGACAGCAAAGCCAGTTCGGCCAGTTCGACATTGACCGGTCGGGACCGGGTGTCGGACAGGATCGCCACCGCATCGCTGGCCTTTGCGCCACAAAGCGTAAACACCTCGGCGAAACAATCGATCCATTTCCCTTCAATACGTTCGCGAAGCAATAGGATTCCTTATTTCCGGTCGTTTCAAGCATGAGTTCATGACGCAGATCGGCGCATGTGCACTTCACGCCGGTCGCGCGAGGCAACGGAAGGCCGCCTCGATGAGTGGCGTCGCCCTTGGGCCGATGTCAATGCCGCTGTGCATTCGGTTGGGGGCATAGCAGAAGCCCAGACCGCTGTCGGGATCGCCAAAGCCCTGGGCGCCGCCCGCGCCGGAGTGGCCGAACGTTGCAGGATTCGGACCCATTGGCCGGTTGGGCGGCCAATTCAGAAAGAACCCGAGACCTTGTCGCCAGAACATACCGGTGCTGTGCTCACGGCCTGCCCATTGCTCGGCGATTCCGGTGAGGAGCGCTCCGGTCTCGATTGGACCTGGATCTCCGAAGGCAAGCTCGCTGGCCACCACGCTGTAAAGACGCGCGACGCTGCGGGCTGTGCCATGGCCGTTAGCCGATGGAATCAACGCACTTCGCCAGGCACCACTGTTGAAGTCCTCATCGTCTGCGATCGGGTACCACATGCGGCCGAACAATGAGTCGGGCATCGAACGTGCAATGTCTAGGATGTTGCCTGGCGAAGGAATCATCGTTGCACATCGGGACTGATCGGTGAGGGTCAGGCCAACCTGGAAATCAACCCCCATGGGTCCGCATAGTTCGGACTGTAATAGTTCATTGATCGGAGCGCCGGTTGCCCTGCGCAGAACCTCGCCTGCGATGAAGCCCATGGTCGCGCTGTGGTAGCAGCGCACCTTACCCGGCACGAAAGCCGGCGCCTGTGCGGCGAGCGCGGCGGTGACCCGCTCCCAGTTGTACAGCGAACCCCGCGGCAGATTATCGGCGTAGGGCAACCCTGCCACGTGCGCGAGGACCTGTTGCAGGGTGATCTGCGCCTTTCCCGCCGCCGCAAATTCAGGCCACCAGCGGGTAATCGGATCGTCCAGATGAATGACGCCCAGACCTGCCAGTCGATGCACGAGGAGCGCGAGAATACCCTTGGCCACCGACATCATGCAGACGAGCGTGTCGCGTTCCCAGGGACGAGTAGTTTGCGCATCGGCCAACCCACCCCACAGGTCGACCACTGGCTCGCCGCGAAGCGCGATTGCTACCGCGGCGCCCACCTCGCCACGCTCAGAAAAATTAGCCTCAAAAACTACTTTCACCGGCTCGAATCCCGGGGTACAGAAACCCTCTATCCGATTCGTGTTCAACTAGCTCTCCATGAGGTGCAGGCGGTCATGGGCGATGGTGAACACCTGCACTGACCCTGGGGTTGGCACGATTCGAGCTGATTCGACCATCATCCGAAGCGAGTGGGCAGGGCATACCTCGGGTTCGAGGTCGAGTTGGACTTGTCTGCCCCGGAACACGGTGCGAATGATCCTCGCCTTAAACCGCAAGCCCGCCTGACTGTGACCGCTTTCCCCCAGTTCGATGTCGTCAGGCCGGAATCCGACCAGGGTGACTCGTCCAAGTTTCGAGTCTGATTGAACGTTGAGCTTGCCTAGGTTGCAGAGAATTTCACCGTCGGGTTGATACGTCACGGGAAGCAGGTTGCTCATGCCTACGAACTGTGCGACCCGAGCGCAGGCGGGGCGCCTGAAGACATGGGAAGGAGCGTCACACTGCATCAGACGGCCGCCGTCAATCACGGCGACTCTGTCGCTCATTGAAAAAGCCTCTTCCTGGTCATGGGTCACAAAGAT
>SXGS01602992.1_pt1 | contig 40403 bp, 31 predicted proteins | sample 3174681 | NCBI WGS metagenome assembly SXGS01 (sample SAMN11356861, study PRJNA531348) | freshwater metagenome | isolation source: freshwater sample F1-80 | place: China: Fuxian Lake, Yuxi | collected 2017-12-25 | reverse complement strand
TCTTCACCGTCCCATGCTTGTCGAGCAGCAAGTTCGCCGGCTTGATGTCCCGATGAATGACTCGTGCCGCGTGCGCATGAGCCAACCCGTGCGCCGCCTGAATGATGCACTCGATCGCCTGCTCGACCGACAGCGGCCCATACTTCTTGACCAACTGCGAGAGGTCGTCCCCTTCGACGAACTCCATGACGAGGAAGTGCGTCCCCTTGTCTTCGTCGGCATCGAACGCCGCAACGATGTTCGAATGAGTCAACTTCGCGACCGCCTCAACCTCGCGATGAAACCGCTTCACCGCGTCGGCCGATTTCATCGCCGGCCCATCATCACCTTCAGCGCGACGACTCGTTTCCTCCGCTTGTGCTCAGCCTTGAGCACCATCCCCATGCCACCCTGGCCCAGCTTGTCGAGGATGACGTAGTTGCCCAACGTCAGCGACTTCCCTTTCCCGGCACAAAGCTGCTCAGCCTGAAACTTGGTCAGCCGCTTCTGCTGGACCAGTTCACGAGCCAACGCTTCGCCATCTTTGGGCGGCAGGTCATCCGGCAGCGCAGCCAGTAGCGGCTGCATGTCGTCCGCAGACACCAGTTCGCTGGCGGTGATGTGGTTGAGAAACTGCTCGACGCTCAATGCCATGCTGAAAACTCTGATAGCGATCGGGGCATCGTATCGAGTCCGCGCAGGATGTCATGGCGACGCCAAACGACCTCGAATCCCGGAGTGCTGGGGGCCGCCGCTCACGGCACAAATCGTGGCGGCGAACTGTCATTGGAGGAACTCGGCCCGCCGAAGGGAAATCCGATCGAGACTCGGCGAATCTCGGCGCGCTCAATCTTTCTGTAATCCGCGGGAGATTCCATTGACGATAGTGTCTCCAGCGCCGCTATCGTTTTCCTAATCGTCAAAGTCGGACTGCGGCAATTTCCGCCGAAGGCTGCGACGAAATCATCAGAACGGCAAGACTGAGTGCGGGCTGGAATTCAACAGGGGAGTGGAGTGATGCCTTTGACCTGGAAATTGCGTGAGTGGTTGCGTGGGACTTCGATGAAGCAACGGCTGCGTCGGCAGACACGGCGCACTCGGCTGCCTGTCGAGAGTTTGGAACAGCGTGTCGTTCCTGCCGCGACTGGCTCAGTATTTGGAGTCGCCTTTATCGACGCACACAGCGAACCGCTGAGTGTCCCGCCGAGCCGCGGCGTCAGGGATTTCGTCGATCTTAATCAAGACGGCAACCAGGATGACGGCGAAGCCGAACTGGTCGTGAAAGGTGTCACCGTGCATCTGAGAGGCGTGGCGGGTGATGCGGTCGGCGTGGACGCTCAGACGACGACGGACCGGAACGGAAAGTTCTCGTTCTCGGTGGTGCCCTCCGGAACCTACACGCTCACAGGGGATGCGAATTCCGTGATTTCCGGCACGCTTGGAAACGGTGTGACCGTGGTCGTCGGCACCGGGCCGGTCAACAAGGATTTGCCGATCGACGGCGTTGTGGTGACCGGCGAGCTGCTGTTGAACACCAGCTCAACAATCACGGAGTTTGAATCGTTGGAGGACTTCCCACTTCCCACAGCCGGGACCGGAAGGTCCACCGGTATCAATGAAGCTCCGACGCTTCGCAACGGACAACCGGAGGAAGTCAACGTGGATCCGACGGCACCGACCATCGTGGATCTCACGGGTGTCTTCGACGATCCTAACATCGTGACCAGTCAAGTTCAGATTCATACGACCGGCGGTGACGTGAATGTGGATCTGTTGGAAGAAGACGCTCCGCAGACCGTTCAAAACTTCTACAACTATGTGAATTCGGGAGCCTACGACAATTCGATCTTCCATCGTTTGGCGAGCGGGTTTGTCTTGCAAGGTGGCGGGTTCAAATACAACGACAAGGTGAATGCCGACCCCACAGCGACCCCACCGATCACTGCGTCCCCCGCATCCATCACGGCGATCCCGACCAATCCGGCTGTGAAAAATGAATTCGATGGCACCAACCGGTCCAACCTCGCTGACACGGTCGCGATGGCGAAATTGGGAGGTAATCCCGACAGCGCGACCAATCAGTTCTTCTTCAATCTCGCGGACAACTCGTCCAATCTCGACAACCAGAACGGCGGGTTCACGGTCTTCGGTCGATTGGTCGGCCCCGACGACACGGCCGTCGTCAACAGTCTGTCAACCACGACGAGTACCCTCAAAAAATTTGACGCATCCAGTGCAACGGGCGTCGCTCCGGCTGTCCGCGGGGCACTCGATAATCTTCCGCTGAGGAGTTACGCAAACGGAGTCGCAAAGACGACCGCGGAAATCAACGCCACGAATCCACCGAATCCAAACGACAAGACCGGTAGCACTTTCCCAGTGGACACGACCGCGTCCAACTTCCTGAGAATCACCGGCGTTGACACGATCGTTCGGAACGAAGAGCTGACCTATTCCGTGGTTGCCAGTGCAAGCAGCAATCTGGCGGAATTATTTGTGTTTACGAACCCAAGCGACCTCATCAAAGACAACCGGTTGACGTTGAACTTCAAGAATTCGAATGAGCGGGGAACCGCGACCATCGTTGTCAGGGCTACCGACAAGCACGGAGTCTCAACCGGCACTGTCGAGAATCCCGATGCGATCTTCCATGTGACGGCGAACGTTCAGCCAGTGTTCACGTCCGACGACACTCCGCCGAACGTTCCGGAGAACACGACGGCGGTGACGACGGTCACGGCCACGGACTCGGACACTCCAGTGACATTCGCCATCAGCGGTGGAGCCGATCAGACGAAGTTCGACATCACCACTGACGGCGTGCTGACGTTCAAGACGGCTCCAAATTTCGAGATTCCGACGGATGTGGATGCGGACAATTTCTACGAAGTGCAAGTCACGGCCAGCGACAGCAACGGCGGTTCGACGGTGCAAGACCTAACAGTCCGAGTCATTAACGCGAACGACGTGCCCGTCTTCGTATCCAGCGCCACGCCGAACGTGGTGGAGAATACGACGACAGTGTTGACGACCGTCACGGACGCGGATCTGCCACCACAGTCGGTGACGCTGACGATTACCGGCGGGCTTGACCAGACAGATTTCGGAATTGTCAACGGCGTGCTGAAGTTCAACACGGCTCCAGACTTCGAAAGTCCGACGGATGATGGAGCGAACAATACGTATGAAGTGCAGGTCACGGCGAACGACGGAAGTGGCGGTTCGGCGGTGCAGAATCTCACGATCACGGTCGCGGATGCGAACGACAACCCGGTGTTCACAACGCCGTCGTCCATCACTGTGGACGGGAGTACGACCGATGTTTTGACCGTGATGGCCAGTGATGCCGATGTCCCGGCTCAGTTGTTGACGTATTCAATTGTCGGCGGAGTGGATCAAGATTTCTTCACGATCACGACCGGGGGAGTGCTGACCTTTAATCTGCCGGGGCTACCGGAGCCCGCCATCTACACCGTTGACGTCCAAGCGAGCGACGGAGTCGGTGGCCTGAGCACGCAGACGATCACAGTTCAGGTCGGTGCCGCTCCCTAAGGGCAGCGATCCAATGACCAAACAAGTCCAAGTGAGGATCACCAACAGCCAGCCATGATTGGCCATTAAGTTCGACGAAATTGGATCAAACAGATTGAGAAACTGTCACGGACGACAAACCGGTTTGCGAAATCGTGAGCCGAGTCATCGAGGGAGCTGCGTCATGCGAATTCGGATCATCCTCGCCTGCGGACTGGCACTCAGCCTGCTGGGGCGAGCATTTGCCCAAGAGGCTCTGCCGCCGAACTCTGCGGCCCCGACGGGCAGCGAGGTCGGCCGTCTCGACTTCCAGCCGCAGGAAGTGCTGACGTTTGCGCCGAGCGATGACGATCGCTGGTTCACAGCCGACTTCCTTTTCGGCTGGATCCAGGGAGCGAAGTTGCCAGCACTGGTGACGACCAGTCCGGCAGGAACGGATGATGACGTCGCCGGAGTGATCGGCCCCGGAAATGCCACCAGCGTTTTGTTGAGTGGACCTGTCAATCGCGGAGTCGTACCAGGATTCCGGTTCGGAGCAGGCTTCCTGTACGACAACGACTATGGCCTAGGGGCCGAAGCGGGGTTCACGTTTCTTCCCAGTCAGTCGTCGCGCTTCTTCTTCACCTCGGACAATCCCGCAACCACGATCCTTGCGCGGCCGTACGTCGATGCGACCAGCGACGATCCCGCAGCCGCGCTGGTCGCGTTTCCTGATGACGTGGCGACTCCCCTTCCCGTGAATGAACAGATCACTGGCAACATCTCGGTGACTGCGAAGAACGGGAATTTTTACGGAGTGAATTTCGACCTCTCGGAACACATTGGGGATCACGCCGGCCAACGGTGGGAGGCTCTCTTCGGTTATCGTTTCGCCTATTTCAATGATGCCTTGCGAATTCGCCAGCACAGTGTCTTTCCGATGAATTTGTCGGGCATCAACGTTGTCGATCGTTTCGATGACTTCTCTTCCCAAAACGTTTTTCACGGACTCGATCTGGGATTTCGCAGCACCTACACCGGGAAACAATGGTCGCTCAGTTTGTTGGGGAAGTTCTCACCGGGAAATATGTCTCGGACTGTGGACATCCGCGGACGGACGGCGAGAACCTACTTTACGGGAGCGACGGACAGCACTCCGGCTGGTCTGTATGCGTTGAGCAGCAACAGCGGCAGTCACGAGTCGCATAAATGGACGGTCGTGCCTGAGCTCGGTGCGAACTTGAATTGGAATCTGCGGCCCAACCTCGCGTTGCGACTCGGCTATTCCGCGATCGTATTGCCGAGGGTGGCCAGGGCGGACGATCAGATCGACTTCAACATCAACCCGACTTTGATCGGCGCTCCCGCCAATCCGGCCGCTAATCCGCAGAGCCCCGCGTTTCAATCGCATCAAAGTCATCTCTTGATCCAGACGCTGAATCTCGGCGTCGACCTGACGTTTTGAAACAGGCATGTCGCCGGATCAATTCACTGGAACGTCGTCGGGGATGACGATGGCCGGGCCTTCCGACTTGGGCTTTTCCGTGATGGGGCGGTCGTGGACTTCCAGCAGGTTGAGCAGCGATTGAGCCTCTTTGCGAATGTTGACTGAGTCGTACTGGTTGATGCCGCCTCGGCGAAGAGTCAACTCAGCCGCGTTGCGAATCTGCTCACCGAGTTGCTGTTCAGTGAGCGTTTTCTGCATGTGATCCAGTGCGATGCGGGCCAGTTCCGGCGACGCGTTGCTGTCTGCCCGGTAAATGTTGATGACGTCCTGCATCTTCGTGACTGAGCCGGCGTAGTCCTTGCGGATCGCGGCCAACTGTCCCTCGAAGTAGGCGATCATCTGGTCGTCGCGGATCTCTTTGCGGAATCGTTTCAACTGTTGAGCGGCGGTGTCGGCGTCCCCGGCTTCGATCGGGATGGCGACGGCTGATTGAGCGAGCGTGCGACGGCGGCGCGGGTCGGTCTGCTGGTCGAAGGCATTCGACAATTCAGTACACGCTTCTTCGGACCGGCCCGCCTTGCCCAGCGACCAGCAATGCCGCAACACGAGGGCTGTGTTTTTGGGGAAGGTCTCGCGGAGCGACTCATACTGTCGCAGCACCACCGGTGAGGGGGGGAGCCGATTCAAGGTGTCGCCGAACTCAACCGCGGCCGCCTCGGTTCGCTCCTGCTGCTTGAACAACGCCGTGGCTGCCGAGATCGTTTCGTTCGGTTTCTTGGCCATGAGCAAAACTTTCACGCGGTCCCGCAGAAACTCGGGGTTGTCCGGATCTTCGCGCAGCAGAGCGTCGACCAGCTTGATCGCATCGTCCGCTTGCTCGAACCAGACCGCCATGCCGAGCAGTTCGCGATGATGTTCGGGAATCTCACCAGACAGAGACAACGCGGTCTTCAAGGCGGCTTGAGCTCTGTCCAACTGCACGCGAGCCGCTCGCAGCTTACTTTCCGAACGCTGTTTCACATGCTTGGCCTGATACGCGAAGATCGCATACAGCGAGACCGCCGCTGATGACGGGTTCTCGTCGTACAGTTCCAGAAGAGGAGTAATCGCCGTCTCGTCACCCTCGAACAATTTCAGCCGCAGGGAATAGCCTTTGTACTTGGGATTGTTCGGTGCGGCATCGAGCGCCAGCTTGATCTCGGCCTTCGCGGCGTCGAACCGTTCCAGTTGCTCGAGCGCGCACGCTCGCAGGAAATGACCGACCGGCGTGGACTCCCCCGTACCCTCAGAGAGTTTGTCGAGCGCCTCTTGCGGCCGAGCGAACTGCAACGCCTTTCGCGCCGCAAGTGCGGCCGGCGAGAGACGCTCGCCACCGCAACCAGAGAACGCAGTGAGCATCAGTAGTGCCATCAGTATCATGGACTTCATCGTGTTTTGCCGATCGTTGCTGGTTGCCGCGCACTGTGCCTTAGTGCGTCAGCCGAAAATGGAATTGGTTGTCGCCAGCGTGAACTTCGCGAACGAGCTTCGTGGCCTTGAGTGTTCCGATCACGCCGTCCGGTGAGTTGCCGGACTTCGCGGCAGCGTTGTTCGACGGACGAAGCCGTTGCACGCGGATGGCCACCCGGTTGCGGCCGATTTTGGCACCGGAACGCGATTCGTCCAACATCAATCGGAATCGTCCCGATTCGTCGCTCGTCGCCGTGGCAGGTCGGCCGGTCGAGGTTCCCGCCGAGTTCAGCGGCTCGAACAGAATCTCCGCCACGGCTGGTTGACCGCAAAAAGTGATGTCGCCGCTGACTTCGGCCAGGGTTCCGTCCTCTTGTCCGCAGCCAGTCAGCATGCTCAGAAGCAGGCAGTAATGAGCTGTGCAAAATGAGTGAACGATCCGTCTCATCTTCGATTCCCGGCTTCCCGAATTGCACCCGTCGCGCGATCACTACTGCTGCGACGCGACGCGTTCATGGCCATCGATGGTTGAGTGCGCCTCGAAGATCCCCTGGTCGATGTTCTGGCTGAGGAATCGCACGTTTCCGTCGGCGAAGAGGAATTGTGCTCCGCCGGAGTGGTCCGACTGGAACGAGTACAACTGCCGCTCGTTCGACGTCACCCCCATTTCCAGAGGACGTGGATTCATTGGGAAGGGGATGCCTGTCCCGGCGGGCGAGACCGGGCAGTCGGGAAGTTGGATGTCGCGTGTCACGGCCAGTGCATCGACCACCCAGGTCGATCCCGCCGGAGAAAGATACACGACCGCCGCCATCGCCCACGGGTACTCGACTGGCAACGTCGCATAACTGGAATTGGGGCCGCCGTAGGTCAGCCGGCCGCCGGCCTTCTCACCCAGCGTAAATGTCGACGAAGTTCCATCGCCAATGTCTTGCGGCCGGCAAGTGCTGTTGTATCCAAATACGCCGCGAGTCTCGTGCGGAGTCTGTTGCCAATAGTGCAGCAGCCCACCGGGACACGCCGCCTCCTGACTGGACACCGCCCGAATGATGTCCGCTCCGTGGCTGAACGAATAATCGGTGGGAGCACCCTGCATCCACAAACTGGGGCCGCCCAGCGACATGATCGGATGTGCTGCGCTGGGACAGATCAGCGTCGAAATGGCGGTCGCATTGAGCGGCCACATCGAATGATCATCGAGATCCGTCAGGCTCGACAGCCACGTCTTGCGGAAGTCGTACTGGCGGTACAACGGCTGCTGTCCCAGATGCGGCAGCAGCATGTGGAAACCGCTCCAATGCACGCGGAACTGCAATACCTCGCCTCCCGGCGGTGGTGGCGGGTTGCCATCTTCTTGCCGCACAAAGCTCGGTGGAAAACAGTGATGCGAGCTTTCGTAGCTGGCCAAGGCCAGCCCGATCTGCTTGAGATTGTTCTGGCACTGGACGGCCCGCGCCCGCTCGCGAGCCTGTTGGACGGCTGGCAGCAAAAGAGCGACCAGAATGGCCACGATGGCGATCACGACCAACAGCTCGATCAGCGTGAAGCCGCGTCGGCTGCGGACGGCAGAATTCCAAGGTCTTCGTTCGATCTCAAACATGGTGCGGAATTCTAGGAGACCACGCGAGAACCATGCGATGCCAGTTTGTACGAGGTTTGGAAGCGGTTACGAATCTTCCCTTCTCCCTTTGGGAGAAGGTGGCCGAAGGCCGGATGAGGGATTCAATCACGGACGGCTTCCTCACCCTGACCCTCTCCCGAAGGGCAAGGGAGACGAGAGACTCCCCGACCGAATGATGATTGCTCAGGCGAGACGCCCGCCCCGCAATCCGATAACTTCCCAAGGCCAGAAAGGAGTCACTCAGCGCGATGTCTCGGATTCATGCACTCGACGTTTCGGTCGTCAACAAAATCGCCGCCGGCGAGGTCATTGAGCGTCCCGCCAACGTCGTCCAGGAGCTGCTCGAAAACAGCCTCGACGCGCTGGCGACACGGATCGAAGTCGATCTCGAAGCTGGCGGCGGGGAACTGATTCGCATCGTCGATGACGGCGAAGGGATCCATCCCGACGACTTGCTGCTGGCCGTGACCGCTCACGCGACGAGCAAGATCGCCTCGGCCGAGGACCTCTTTCGAGTGCAAACGATGGGCTTTCGCGGCGAGGCGCTGGCGTCGATCGCTGAGGTCAGCCGGCTTCGTATTCGCAGCCGCACGCCCGACGCGGCGACCGACTCTAGCCCGACGCACGAGCGAGGGGTTGCAGCGGAAGACCCCTCGCTCGCGCGTCGGGCTAGCTTGTCGGGCCACGAAATCCTCTCCGAATTCGGACAGATCGCGCCACCGCAGCCCTGCGGCTGTCCGGTCGGAACGCAGATTGAAGTGCGGCAACTCTTCGCCAACACGCCGGTCCGCCGGAAGTTTTTGAAGTCCATCGGCACCGAGTTCGCGCACATCACCGAGCACTTCACTCGCATTGCCCTCGCACAACCGCGACTGCATCTCGTGCTGCGGCACAACGGCAAAGTCGTCTTCGAGTTGCCCGGCACGACTCAGTTGCTCGACCGCATCCGCTTGTTGTTCGGCAACGAACTGGCGGACAACCTGATCCCGGTCGAATCGGAATCGCAGGGGGTGCGAATGTGGGGCTACGTCGGCCATCCGTCGGTCAGCAAGAGCACTCGCAAGAGCCAGCATCTGTTTCTCAACGGCCGCTGGATTCAAGACCGCTCGCTGCAACACGCACTGACCGAAGCGTATCGCGGCTTGCTGATGATCGGCCGTCAGCCGATTTCGTTCTTGTTTCTGGAAGTTCCCGCCGAGATTGTGGACGTGAACGTCCACCCGACCAAATCCGAGGTTCGCTTCGCCGATGGCCAAGCTCTGTTCCGACAATTGTTGTCGATGCTGCGGACGAAGTTTTTGAGTTTGAACTTTGAATCAACGATGCGACTTCCGTCGAACGGCGGTTTCGCGACAGCCGGAGCCGGCCCGCGACCGCGCGGCGTCGAGCTGCAGTCTTGGTCGCCGCCGATGGGTTCGTCCTCGAGTGGTTCGTCGTCGAACAACTCGTTGTGGAACAACGTGCCTCGACCACCAGCCGAGTTGCCGCGTGTCGGCGTGGCTGAATCGCCGACGGTGTCGGACGAATCTGAAATCTCCAATCTCAATTCTCAGATCACGAAACCGGCGGCGGACTTGGCATCATTCGCGACCACTTCGGCTCCGGCTGAGTTGCCGAACAGCGATGTGGTGAATCGCCACGCGAGCCGCGTGAATCACGGAGAATTGCGGGCCATGCAGATTCGCGACACCTACATCGTCGTCGAAACAGACGAGGGGCTGACGCTGATCGACCAGCACGCACTGCACGAGCGGATTGTTTACGAGTACCTGCGTCCGCGCGTGCTCGACAACGCCGTCGAATCGCAGCGGATGCTCGTCCCAGAGACGGTCGAACTCACACCGAAGGAAACCGCGTTGCTGTTGGAGTACGCCGACGTGCTGAATCAGCTCGGCCTGGGCGTTCAAGAATTCGGCCGCCAGACAGTGCTGGTCGATCGCTATCCGGTGATGCTCAAAAAGGCCAACCTCCCACAACTGGTCCGCGATCTGGCCGAGCAACTCGACCAGCCGGAGAAAGCGCCTGATCGCCGCGACCTGCTCGATTCGCTGCTGCACATGATGTCCTGCAAAGCCGCGATCAAGGCCGGACAGCGGCTCTCGCCGGAGGAAATCGACAGCCTGCTCGCCCAACGCCACTTGATCGACGACGCCCACCACTGCCCGCACGGCCGCCCGACGGCGCTGGTGCTGACGGAGAACGAACTCGAACGCCAGTTCGGAAGACTGGGGTAGCGCCGACAATCCACCATGAAGACCGACAAACAAATTTTTCAAATCTTCGCCGTGCAGCCGCAGTGGCTGTTCGAGTTGGCTGGTATGCCGACTCCGGGAGCCTGTTCGCTCTTGCCGTTCACGGTGAAGTCGCTCGAACGAGAGGCCGACGGAATCGTCGTACCGGTCGATGCGACGCAGCCGATCACAGTCGTCGAATTTCAATTCCAGCGTGACGAGCGAATCTATACTCGGCTTGTCACGGAGATGGCCGCCGTGCAAGAAGCACACGCGATGCGGCCCGTCCAAGGTCTGATCATGTTCGGCCGGACGGGACTCGATCCGCAGACGCCCCCGTGGTCGCGAATCGTGCGCAGCGTTGTTCTGAAAGAAGTGTTGCCAGAGTTTGCTCGAACTTATGCCGGACACCCGCTGGCGTCGGTGTTTCAGCCGCTGGTGGAAGAAAGTTTGCCAACTTTGGAAACTCAGGCCGCTGGACTGTATCGTGTGTTGCGGGGAGCCGATCTGGACGAGCGGCATCGTGACGTGTTACTCGGTGTCTTTGCGGATTGGTTGGGACAGCGATTTCCGAACAAGCACAGACGGGAGTTGGAAATGATGATGATCGAAGATTTGCCCCCTGTGGAAGAAACGGTGTGGGGCCGCGAGTTCATCGAAATCGGCGAGAAGCGCGGCGAGAAGCGCGGCGAGAAGCGCGGGGCTGAGTTGGCGCTGAATCGGGCCGTGCAGGTGTGTCTGAAGGTTCGGTTTCCACCCGTTCCCAAAGAACTGTCACAGCGAATCCGGCAACTTGAAATATCTCAAAAGGAACGACTGTTGGAATTCGCCCTGAAAGCCAAGTCGCTGGAAGCGGTTGAAAAATGGATCGCTCGGCATTCGGCCAAAACGCGGGAGTAATCGGGTTCGGCCCCGCGTCTGCTTCGAATCGACATCTCACTCGTTGCTCAATCCGGCTCATCCCATGATTTGTGTCAGTATTGGCCGCACTCGCCACAAGATGGTGACTTTGGAACATCAGGCTCTCGCCCAGAAGGGGGCCGAGCTGGTCGAGTACCGCTTGGATTATTTGTCACATCTCCCCGATTTGGGGCGGCTCCTGAAAGACCGGCCGACCCCGGTGGTCATCACGATCCGCCGTACCGAGGACAAAGGGCGCTGGCGAGACACCGAAGAGCAGCGGCAGACGCTGTTGCGACAGGCGATCGTGCAAGGGGTCGAGTACGTCGATCTGGAGTGGGACATCGCCATGCAGATTCGGCGGTACGGCAAGACCAAGCGGATCATCAGCTACCACAATTTCCGCGAGACGCCGGAAGACTTGGCCGACATTCATGCTCGGATGACCAAGCTCGACCCGGACATCATCAAGCTGGCGACGATGGCGAACTCGCCGGGCGACATGGCGCGAATGCTGCGACTGGCCAAGCACAGCGGCGTGCCGACCGCCGGGTTTTGCATGGGCGAGTTCGGCATGGCCAGCCGAGTGCTCTGCGGAAAATACGGTTCGCCGTTGACCTACGCGACGTTCAACAAGGACCGCGAGTTGGCTCCGGGGCAGTTGTCGTTCGATGAGATGCGGCGTCTCTACCGCTTCGACCAGATCAACGCCGACACGCAGGTTTTTGGAGTGCTCGGCGATCCGTTGTCACACACCTACAGTCCATTGATTCACAACGCGGCGTTTCAGCACTTGGGAATGAATGCCGTCTACGTTCCGTTTCGAGTGCCGAAGGACAAGCTGACCTCGACGCTGCTCGATTTCGATTGGCTCGACGTGAAGGGCTACAGCGTCACGATTCCCCACAAAGAAGAGGTCATCGGCAAGGCGGAGTTCACCGACGAGGCAGTGAGAACCATCGAAGCCGCGAACACGTTGTGGAAGGATGCCGGCGGCCAGTGGCACGCGACGAACACGGATTATCTCGCCGCGCTGCAAACACTGGCGATTGGATTGGAGTCCGAACCCGACAACCACTTCGTCCTCGCCGGCAAACGCGTCACGATGTTGGGTGCCGGCGGAGTTGCGAAAGCCATCGGTGCTGGTGTGGTCAAGAACGGCGGCATCCTGACGATTGCCAGCCGTTCACACACGCGAGCGAAAGAACTCGCCGAGAAGCTGGGGTGCCAACATGTGCTCTGGGAGAACCGCGGAGCGCAGTACGCCGACGTGCTCATCAACTGCACGCCCGTCGGCATGCACCCGAACGTGGATGACACGCCGTTTGCCGACAATTGGCTGCGCGACGGAATGCTCGTCTTCGACACGATCTACAATCCGGAAAACACGCTGCTCATCAAACAAGCCAAACAGCGTGAATGTCGCACGATCTCTGGCCTGGAGATGTTTATCCGCCAAGCGGCCTCGCAGTTTGAACTCTTCACCAGTCAGCCCGCGCCAATCGAGCACATGCGCGAAGCACTACGGCGCGAATTGTCGCCCATCCGATTGAATCCGTGATGGAAAATGTCCAAGGACCAAAACTCAATGCCCAAAGAATGACCAAGCCCCAAATTCCAAGAAATCGAACCGGCCGGTGTTGGACTTTGGGATTTGGACTTTGGACATTCCTTGGACATTGGAATTTGGGCCTTGGGATTTCTTCACAATGGTCATCACGTTGATCGGCTACCGCGGCACTGGCAAGAGCACACTTGCCGCACCGTTGGCGCAGCGACTCGGTTGGGAGTGGCTCGACGCCGACGTCGAACTTGAACGCCGTGCGGGACGTTCGATCCAGAGCATCTTCGCGACCGACGGTGAGCCGGAGTTTCGCCGGTTCGAACGGGAGCTACTTTCGGAATTGCTGAAGCGTGACCGGTTGGTGCTCGCGGCCGGTGGGGGTGCGATTCTGAATGAGGCCACTCGTGCGGACATGAAGTCCGCTGGCTCGGTGATTTGGCTGCAAGCGTCGGTGGACACCATCGAACGCCGGCTGGCGACCGATCCCACGACCGGTCAGCGGCGACCGAATCTCACCAGCGACGGCGGCCGAGCGGAGATCGAACGCCTGTTGACGATGCGCGAGCCGCTGTATCGCGAGTGTGCGACGATCACGCTGGATGCCGACACCGCGGCCACGGAACAGCTCGTCGAAGACGTGTTGCAACAGCTCGCTGCCAGTTTTCGGCGAGCGGGGGGCGTCAGTCCCCTGGTTGAAATTATCACAGATGCCGCTGCCACCGGGGGGCTGACGCCGCCCCGCTCGCCTGCGTTTCGTGGGGATGGAGGCACTTCGTGATTCCATACGATTTGCCTCCGGCCTTCATGGTCGTCTTCATGTTTCTCTACGGTGCGGTGCTGGGCAGTTTTCTGACCGTGTGCGTGCATCGCTTTCCCCCGCACGAGACGGTCTTCGGAGCCTGGCGTTCACTGACAAGTCCCCTGTCGTCCTATTGCGACCGCTGCGGCACACCTCTGCCGGCGAAAGACAACGTGCCGATCTTCGGTTGGCTGTGGTTGCGAGGACGATGTCGCTTTTGCAAGCGAGGCATTCCCGGCAAGTATCCGCTGATCGAATTGGCCAACGGATTGCTGTTCGTGCTGGTTTATTTTCTGGAGGTGCCGCAGGGACGATTCGCGCCGCTCACCGACAGTTGCTTGAGCGTCTCGGTCGGCTCGCTGAAGTTCAACGACCTCGTCGGTCCGATGAGCGTCGCGGCTGTGAATTGGCGAGTCGTTTATCACTTTGTGTTGATCGAAGCCCTGCTCGTCGCGTCGTTGATCGACTGGGAGCTGATGATCATTCCCGACTCGGTCACGCTACCGCCGATGGTGCTGGCTGTGGCCGGAGCGGCCATGTTCGGAAATTTCTGGCTGGTGCCTGTGTGGACTCAAGATCCGGTCCATTGGAATTCGATCGTTGCCTACTTCTCAGGGGCGTGGCCGAAGGGGGGGGCGAGATCGCCAGTTCCTGATTGGATTCTGCATTTCCCGCGCTGGCACGCGCTGTCCGTCAGCCTGGCTGGCTGGCTGGTCGGCGGTGGCATGATTTGGGTGATTCGTCTCGTTGGCCACGCCGCGTTGAAACGTGAGGCAATGGGCTTCGGCGACGTGGTGTTGATGGCGATGGTCGGAGCCTTTCTCGGTTGGCAACCGACCGTCGTCGCGATCGTCATTGCGGCGTTTTTGTCAGTCGTGCTGATTTTCGCGACGCGGCTGTTTGCCTGGAATCGCGAGATCCCATTTGGACCGTTTCTCAGCCTCGGCACCTTGATCACGTTGCTTGGCTGGAAATGGATCTGGATTCGCTTCGAACCGCTGTTCTCAAACCCGGTCTTTCTTGGAGCAAGCGCGTTGTTCTTACCGGTAGGCATGTTCGTAATGCTGCTGTTCATCCGCGCGATCCGACGACTTTTCGGTTGGTCGCCTGACGACGACGTGTTTGAAAATTGCGAGTGGACTTCAGCCGATCACTTGTTTCACTTTTCCGGAGAATCGGTCGATCGCCAACAAGGCCAATGGAGACGCGACTCGTGGCCGGGCGAATCCTCCGGCCGAGGCCAATCGCAATGGGAACAGTGGCGCAGGCCGCGATAACCTGGAGTGCGGTGGCTCGACACCGCCCTCCATTCATTTGCGCAGCTGAAACACAACAGATTGATCGAGTCGCTCTTTCAAGTGAATGGAGGGCTGCGTCGGGCCGCAGCACTCCAGGAGACCACCATGTTTCAAACCGTTCTGCATTCCGTGAGCTACGCCGGCGTCTGGCCGGGTCAGGCTCGGCTGAGCCTGGATGACTTTCTGACTCGCGCGTGGTCGCTGGGGTACGAAGGGGTGATGCTCATGGCCAAGCGGCCGCATTTGTCGGTGCTCGACTTTGAGAACGTCGCCACCGAACGCCTGCGCTGGCGGATCGACGAACTCGGCTTGAAGGTCGCGTGTCTCGCGGGGTACACCGACTTCACGATCGGCAGCGACCGGCCGGACATCCCGACGCGCGAGATGCAGGTGCTCTACATCACGCAGTTGGCGAAGCTGGCCGCGACGTTGGGTTGCAAGCTGGTCCGCGTCTTCACCGGCTACAGCCGAGCTAACGTCGGCTACGACCAAGCCTGGAACTGGTGCGTCGAGTCGTTGAAGGAATCGTCTCGCCGCGCCGCCGACTTCGGCGTGACATTGGCGTTGCAGAATCATCATGACACCGCCGCACACTTCGAGAGCTTTGCTGATCTGCTCGATGATGTGGACGAACCGAACTGCCAGGCCGCGTTCGATGCGTGGTCGCCGGCTCTTCATGGATCGGACATAGTCGCGGCGGTGAAGCGACTCGGTTCACGGATCGTGCATACGACGGTCGCCGATTATGTGCGCCGGCCGCGATTCAGCTATGTGCCGAACCTCGTGAACTATGTCCCGGAACCGGACGCGATCCGCGCCGTTCCGGTGGGTGAAGGCTTCATCGACTACCGCTCGTTCTTTGCCGCGCTGCGCGCCATCGGCTTTCAGGGAGCGGTCGCCTACGAAATGTGTTCGCCGCTCCGAGGCGGTGGCGGTGAAGAAAACCTCGACCGCTACGCAAAACAGTTTCTCGAATGGATGCAGTCGCTGGCGCAATGATTCAGTTGGCTTCGCCGTCACTCCAGGCACGCACTTCGCCGTTGGTCTCGACTTCGATGCGGATCGTCTGCGGATGACAGCAGACAGGGCAGTCCTCGACAAATTCTTGTGATTCGCCAGCCGAGACATCGACCGGAATGACAATTTCCTCGCCACAGATGTCGCAGACGTAAGACGACTCGACGGTTGCCTCGCGGCGTTTGCGGCGGCGCTTCTTCACGACTTTTCCCTCCGTCCCCAAAACGCCATCAGCACCAGCAGCGAAAACAGCGGCAATACTCCAATGATCGCGAATAACAGCGGCCGAGTCGCCGGGTTCGCTTTGAAGGCATTGCCAACCGCCGGATGCACGAAGAACTGCACCAGCCACGACGAGAAGCTCAGGACGCCGCTTACGCGACCTTGATGCTCGGCCGATAGTTCTTGATTCAGCGAGTAATAAACCGGAAACACGCCGAGCGCTCCGATGCCGATCACGAGCCAGCTTCCCAAATACAGCCAACCCGGAGCCATGAACGCCGTCGGCACCAGCCACGCCACCAACAACGCACAGCCCGCGAACACCGCCAACCGCGCGCGATGCACGTTCCAGCCTTGTTGAGCCAATCGCCCCACCAGCCAACCCGCACCGAGACTGCCCACGCACGTCGCCGCGTAATACACCGACGAAAAATACTGCACGAACTCGTGCTCGTAATGATGCTGCTTCTCCAGCGTGCTGGGGAGCCAAACGCGAATGAACTGCCACGTCGTGTTGACCGAGATCGTGATCACAACCAACACCAGCCAACGCCGCGAAAACAAAATCTGCCACAACGACGTGTGCGCTTCCAGCCGACGTTCCTCGCCCGTGCCGGAAGCCGACTCATCGGTGGCGATCACCGGACGCTGCAAGTCAGAGTTTCGCACCGTCAGCCACCAGGCCACGACCCACGGCAGGCTCAGCAACCCGGTCAGCACATACGACAGCCGCCACTGCGCCGGATCAAAGCGATGCACCCCCGCGATCAACAGCGGAGTCAGAATGGCTCCGATCGAAGCGCCGCTTTGCAGCAGACTATTGCCCCACGTCCTCTGAGCCGGTTTGAAGAGACGTTGCGTCGTCCGCAGCGCACACGGCCAATGCCCGGCCTCGAACAGTCCCAGCAGATAACGGCTGACGACCAAGCCCCACAAGCTATCCACCCAGGCGACCGCCGCTCCGGCCAACGCCCACGCCAGCATCACCGCCGGATACAGCCACCGCACATTGACCTTGTCCGCCAGAAACCCAAACAGCAATCCACCGCACGCGAAGCCGAGTCCGAAAAACCCCTCGACGACGCCATAGCCTCCATCATCGGTGCTGAACGCCTCTTGAATTTGCACCGCCGTCTGTGAGAACGGCATCCGGCAAGCGTAATTGATGAGCGTCGCCGACAGCAGAATTCCACAAAGCCCCAGCAATCGTGTTCGTGACAGGTCCGATTCCTGGTGCATGTCGTTGCCTTGTCGGTGTTGAGCGTGACGCTTTAGCCTCTAACGTAGACCGGTCACTCCGTGACCGGAAGGTTCGAGTCACGGAGTGACTCGTCTACATTCTCCTTCAAGTGAGACAGACTAAGACCGCCCCTTCGATCTGACAAACGGTGCCACATGCCGGAAGTGTTCGATGTCATCGTGTTGGGAACCGGCGGCTTCGGCAGCGGAGCGGCGTATCACCTCGCTCGGCGCGGCCTGCGAGTGCTCGGCCTCGACCGCTTTGGTCCGGCTCACGATCGAGGCAGCTCGCACGGAGAGACGAGGATCATCCGCAAGGCGTACTTCGAGCACCCCGACTACGTCCCACTGCTGCTGAAAGCCTACGACTTGTGGGCCGATCTCGAAGCCGAATCGCAACAGCAGTTGTTCTGGAAGTGCGGCCTGCTGCTCGCCGGCCTGCCCGACAGCGAAGCGATCTCTGGCGCACGGCTCTCCGCGAGTCAGCACGGACTGACCATCGAAAATCTGTCTGCGTTCGCAGCGACACAGCGCTGGTCCGGCTTTCGCGTCCCGGATGAGTTTGATGTCGTCTTTGAACCGGACGCCGGATTCTTGAAAGTCGAAGACTGCGTGCGCACGCATCTGGATCGCGCAACTGCTCACGGAGCGACGCTGTTGTTCGATGAACCGGTCGTCTCCTGGTCGAGCACCGGCCGCGAGGTTCGCGTGCGCACGGCAACGCGCGAGTTCGTGGCTGCGTCGCTGGTCATCACCGCCGGTTCGTGGGCGGCGTCGGTGCTCGCCGACCTCAAGCTGCCGTTGCAGGTGCTCCGCAAACCGATCTTTTGGTTCGAGACGACATCACCGGCATACAACCTCGATGCGTCGATGCCGACGTTCTATTTCGAGATGCCGCCTGAATTCGTAGCTCGGACGCCTACGTCCGAGCGCCCGGACGTAGGCGTCCGGGCTACTGACAAAATGGCATCCACCTTCTACGGCTTCCCTTCGCTCGACGGACGAGTTCTCAAAGTTGCTCAACACTCCGGCGGCGATATCGTCGCTGATCCGTTGCTCGTCGATCGCCAACTGCATGACTCTGACGTCCAGCCGATCGCGAATTTCTTACAAAGTTGCCTGCCAGCAGTTCGTTCACAGCCCGCACGGCATTCGACCTGCCTCTACACCGTTACCCCTGACCGGCACTTCGTCGTCGATCGGCATCCAGAGTTTCCCAACGTCGTGATCGGTTGCGGTTTCTCCGGCCACGGATTCAAGTTCACCTCGGTTCTCGGAAGCGTCTTCGCCGACTTGGCAACAACAGGCCGCACCGAGCTACCAATCGACTTCCTCAGCCTTGCCCGACTGTCCGGCCGAAAGCCGTTGGCCGATGGCCGATAGCCGTTATCACAACCCATTTGAATTTGTGATAACGGCGATCGGCTTTCGGCTCACTGCCATCGGCCGAGAAACAAAGCCTCACACTTGGAGACACTACGATGCTTCGATGCTGTTTGATCTGGTCACTCTTTTTCGTTCTCTCGGCGACCGTAGTTGCACAGGACTCTGGCTGGAAGGCTGGCTTCTCGCGAGTCGTCATCACACCCGAAAAGCCGATGTGGATGAGCGGCTACGGCGGGCGGACTCATGCGTCCGAGGGAAAGGTCCACGATCTCTATGCTCGCGCGGCCGCGTTGCAGGACGCGGGCGGCAAGCGGGTCGTGATGGTGTCGCTCGATCTGGTCGGCGTGCCGAAGGTCATGGCCGAGCGAGTCTCTGCCGCCGCGAAGGCCAAGCACAAATTGGAGCGAGCCGACCTCATGTTTTGTTGCTCGCACACGCACTGCGGCCCGGCGCTCGATCAAACGCTGACACACATGCTCGACATGAAGGAAGAGGACTGGCAGCAAGTCATGGCCAATCAGAAGTGGCTCGACGCGCGCGTGACCGAAGCGATCGACACCGCGATGGCCGACCTCAAGCCGGCTCGCCTGGCGACCGGAGTTGGCAATTGTGGATTCGCCTCAAACCGACGACCGCCGATCGGGACCGGCCCGATCGACCACGAGGTTCCGGTGCTGCGAGTGCTGTCCGCCGATGGGACTCAGTTACGCGGCATGATCTTCGGGTATGCTTGCCACAACACAGTGCTGGGCTTCTATCAGTGGTGCGGCGACTACGCCGGTTTCGCGCAGTTGTATTTGGAGGAGCGGCATCCTGGCGCGACTGCGCTCTTCTTCAGCGGTTGCGGTGCCGATCAGAATCCGCTCCCGCGCCGCAAGGTAGAACTCGCCGAGCAATATGGCCGGATGCTGGCCCTCTCCGTCGGCAAAGTTGTGGCGACCGAGATGTCTCCCGTTAGCGGTGAGGTGACAACTCGATTCCGTGAGATCCCATTGGAGTTCTCCATGATTCCGTCGCGCGATGAATTGGCGAAGACCGCCGAGTCCGCCGATCGCTACCAGCGAACGCGAGCGAAGCTGTTCCTCAAAGACATCGACGCCGGCATGCCCCTCGCGCCGACGTACCCGTATCCGGTGCAAGTCTGGAAGCTTGGCAACGTGAATTGGGTCGCGCTCGGAGGTGAGGTGGTCGTCGATTACTCGCTGCGACTGAAACGCGAACTCGGCCAAGGCCAGACATGGGTCACCGGCTACGCCAACGATGTCATGGCCTACATCCCTTCTGAACGAGTCCTTGTCGAAGGAGGTTACGAAGGGGACTCGTCCATGATCGTCTACATGCAGCCGTCGAAGTGGAAAGCGGGGCTTGAGGACCAAATCGTGGCAACGGTGAAAGAGCTGACGAAGCCGTGAGTATTACCGAACGGCAACCAATCATCGTCGGCACACTCGGTATGCGTCGGCGATGAATCCGCGTAGCGAGCCGCTCATGGAGACGGCATACTGTTGTTGGTTCGATTCGGAAACTTTGGAGCCTTCCCATGAAAACGCCCGCCAACGGCCGACACCGCGAAAACGGGACGACCGTCGAAAGTCTCGAAGCACGAGTCGCCCGCCTCGAAGCCGAGGTCGCTCGATTGAAACAGGCCCCAATTCCCGCGCCAGCGGCGGCCGATGGCTGGGAGTCGATTGTTGGGAGCCAGGCGGACAATCCTTTCTTTAAGTTGATGGTTCGTGAAATGAAGCGGGAACGGGATCGAGATTACGCGGAGGCGAGAAAAGAGGTGGCAGCGGCTCGCAAGAAAACATCCAAGCGACGCGTGACAGCCGGAGCGAAGTGATCGAACCATGCTGGTGATCCTCGACACGAACATCCTCTCGTTGCTGCAACAACAGGTACAGCCGGCGTCGGATCGGATCATGGCAAAGCTGCGGATGATCCCCGCCAATGACCAATGGACGACGGCGGTGACATTTCAAGTACAGACCAATGGGTGGCTTGCGGCGATTCACCACGCCCAAACCGAGCCGCAACTTTTGCGGGGTTATCAAGCGTTATTCGAGTTGGTGAAATCGTTCCGCACGCTCAACGTCCTGCCATTTGACGAATCCGCGTTGGTGGTCTTTCGGAATTTGAAGTCGAAGCGACTTGGTGTCGGGACACACGACCTACGCATTGCTTCGATCGCTTTAGCTCGGGGTGCGAAAGTCATCACGCAGAACTTGAAAGACTTTGAGAAAGTTCCTGGACTGTCTGTGGAAGATTGGACCGTCTGATTCATGCCGATCGAATTCTTCGCCAAAGTGAGCGTCTTCTGTTTCCTCGCCAGCTATGTGGTGGCGTTGGGGCTGGATGCCGCGCGGTTGCTGAAGCGCTGGCCGGTCGCTCGCTGGATCGGGTTGGTCTTTGGCCTCGCGGGCTTTGCGGCTCAGACGGGATATCTGCTGATCCGTGGCCGGCAAGAAAACTTGCCGCCGCTGCTCAGTTCTCCGCACGACTGGTTGCTGGTGCTCGCGTGGATTGTCGTGCTGTTGTACCTGTTCCTGACGACCGTGGACCGCGAGTTGGCGGTCGGGCTGTTTTTGCTGCCAATCGTCTTGTTGTTCGTCGGCGCGTCGTACCTAGTCAGCAAGCAGCCCAATCCTCTGATCGCCGGAAATCGCGGACTGGTGATGCTGCACGCCTCACTACTGGCGGTCGGGATCACGGGAGTCGTCGTCGGAGTCATGCTGAGCGTGATGTACGTCGTGCAGCACCGTCGATTGAAGCAGCATCACGCTTCGCAGCCGGGAGTCTTGTTGCCGAGTCTCGCTCAGCTGGCCCGTTGGAACTGGTGGGCGGTGGTGGTCAGTGTGCCGGTACTGACACTGGGGCTCGGCAGCGGCGTCGCGTTGGGCTTAACGTCGCAAGAGGTCGGAGCCGTGCTGTCCTTCTCCGACCCGATCGTGCTTGGCCACGGAGTTGTCTGGGTGGCGATGATGTCGCTGTTCGTCTGGCTGTTGACGACACGCCGCTCGACTGGCAAGCAGGTCGCGGCACTGACGCTGTGGGCGGGCGGATTTTTGCTGGCAATCTTGATTGGGTTGCAGGTGCTTTCGTTGACCACGTTTCATAGCGGAGCGAAGACATCGTTTCGGGTGAGGCATTGCAAATTGCAAATTGAGGAGACACGAACGCAGCCACCACGACCCTGCGGTTCAATTCGCAAATTGCAAATTGCAATTTGCAATTTGCAATCTGTTCCTTTCCGACACAATTCGGAGGGGTACGTCACATGAACCTCCAGGTCGTGTACTGCAATCATCAATCGGCGAACCTGTCGATTCGCGAGCGGCTCGCGTTTGCGGGAGACAAGCTCGAAGCCGCGTATCACGAGCTGGCTGGCCGCTTCCGTTCGGCCGAGTTCGTGGTTCTCTCGACCTGCAATCGCGTCGAGGTCTATTCGGCTCAGGAGTCGCCCGACGCCGCGCCGACTCGCAAACAGATCGCCGAGTTCGTCTCGGACTTTCATCGTCTTCCACTGGAAGAGTTCTCTGACGAACTACTCGCCGAGACCGGCCCGGACGCGGTGCGGCATTTGTTTCGCGTCGCGTCGAGCCTCGACAGCATGGTGCTCGGCGAACCGCAGATCGTGAACCAAGTCAAAGAAGCCTACCGCGCCGCTCAAGAGCACAACGCTTGTGGACCGCTGACGCACGCGATGTTTCAAGGAGCGATCCGCGTGTCGGCTCGCGTGCGATCCGACACACGGCTGGCTGAGGGACGAGTCTCGATCGCCAGCGTGGCCGTCAGCGACTTCGGCCGTGGCATCTTCGACCGCTTCGACGACAAGCGAGTGCTGATCCTCGGAGCCGGCGAGATGGCGGAGGAAACGCTGCGTTACCTTTGCGAAGAAGGGGTGCGGCAGGTCACCGTCGTCAATCGCAGCCTCGAAAACGCCGAGAAGCTCGCCGGACAATTCGCGTCCGTGGGGGCGCGGCCGCGCTCGTGGGAAGCGCTCGATGAAGAACTGGCTCACGCGGATATGATCGTCAGCACGACCGGTGCGAACGAACCAGTCGTTGACGTTAATCGCTTCCGCGAGGCGCGTCGTCGTTCGGGTGAGAAGCCGGTCTTCATCCTCGATCTCGGTGCTCCACGCGATTTCGCTCCGGCCATTGCCGACCTGGATGACAACGTCTTCCTTTACGACATCGACGCTCTCGAAGAAACCTGCGAGCAGAACCGCAAGGCGCGTTATCGAGAGATTGAGAAGGCGCAACTGATCGTTGACGAGGAGGCCGAACGGTTCATGCAGGATGTCTATCACATGGCAACCGGCCCGATCGTCAAACGCCTGCGCGAGCAATGGCACGACGTCAGCCGCGATGAACTCGAACGCCTGCGTTCGAAGCTGTCGCATCTTTCGCCCTCCGATCTCGAAGCCGTCGAGCGGGGTGTCGAGCGCATCGTCAACAAGCTGCTGCACCCGCCGCTCGAAGCTCTGCGTCACGAAGCGAAATCGGGGACGCCGGACGGACTGATCGACGCACTCAAGCGACTATTTCATCTGCGAGATTAGAACGTGGGGCAGGTTTTCAACCTGCCCCATGCGGACAGCTACTTCCATGCGAACGCGATCATCCCATCAGTTTCCAATTCCAGCGGCTGGCGATCGAAGCCGCCGTAAATTTCCCAACGGGAAAACCCCGCGATGCGGAGCAGCAGTTCCATTTCCGTTTTGTAAATCCAGCGAATGGTTGTCGAAAACGAGCGTGTCGACAGGAGCCGACCGTCCGCGTCGAGTTCTTCGACTTCATTCTTGGAATCAAAAAGCTGCCGCACGCGGTCGAGCGATCGCGAGTCGTACATCCGCAAGCGATTCCCGGTCGTGGGATGTGTGATCTCCCCTTCCAAAACTCGCTGGTTGTCCGTCGCCAGGAATTGCGAGCCGGGAAAAAACGTGTCGATCACCAGCAAACCACCCGGCAACAAGTGCTCGCGGCAGAGTCGCAACGACAGTATTTGATCCTCGGCCGTCAGATTGTGGACGAAGGAATTGCACGGGCTGATGATCAGCGCAAACTGTCGTTCCAAACGAAAGTCTGTGAAGCCGGCTTGATGCACTCGCGGCTGTAATCCCAACCCATCGGCTTTCTGCCGTAGTCTCGCAAGCATTCCCGCCGACAGATCCACCCCTTCAATGTCGATTCCTTCTTGCAGCAATGGCAGGAGGACTCTTCCCGTTCCGCAGGGAAGGTCGAGCACGGGCCCGCCAGCTTCGCGAGCTAACTGGCGATAAAAATCCAGGTCGTAGTCCGCCATCTGACCCATGAGGATGTCGTAGAACTCGCCATCATCGAATGGTGTCGGCTCGGTTTCGGAAACAGAGATTGTCATCGATTCTTGCCTGCTCTGAGGGCTTACGCGGAAGGTGGACCGCTTGGTACGCGATCTGATTCGACACGCCGAAATGGTACCCAGAATCCAATGGCCGTTCCGGCTGCAAGCATCAAAAGGGTGACTGAACTGAGTTGATGCACATGGCTCAAGAAGTAGCTGAAGCTGGCGTCCTCATCGAAGTGCCCGAACTGCCAGCGAGTGAAGAGGCCCAAAGTCAGAGCCATCACTCCACAAACGATCGAAGGCCAGCGCGAACGGCATTTCACAATGCCGGCCCCCATGCCCAACAGGCCGCCGGGAAGAACCAACCCGTAGAAGCCTTGCCGAGTCAGCCAGAAAAAAACGTAGTACCCGACCAATCCGCCGAGCACCGCACCACCGAGAACCAACGCGGCTTGTTTCATCGTAGAGCCTTTCGCTGCTCGCCGCTTCCAGACAAGAGTTGCTGGCAAGCGGACGAGGCGAAAGGCTACTTCTCGATCAGCGACTTGGCCAGACTCAGTCCCCCATCAGGCCTTTGGCGAGACGATTGAGGGCTTCGTTCTCGATCTGCCGAACACGCTCGCGGGTCAGGCCCATGGACTCGCCGATCTCCTTGAGTGTCTTCGGCTCGGAATCGTCGAGGCCGAATCGCATTCGTAGGATCGTCGCTTCGCGCGGGTCCATCGTCTCCAGCATTTTGTAGACGTGCGTGAGATTGTCTGTCTCGAGCATTTCGGCTTCGGGGCCTTTTTGCCGCTGATCGGCCACCATTTCGCCCAGAGTCCAACCACTATCGGCTTGCTCGGTTTGCGGCGTCGAGTTGTAGAGCTGAATCGCCTTCTTGACGATTCGCAGCTTCTTTTTCGGAACCTCCAACAACTTCGCGATTTCTTCCGGTGTCGGCGGGCGGCCAAGTTCATCAGTCAGTTGCGCCGTCGCACGACGCCACTTCGAGAGCAGCTCGACCATGTACGCCGGAATGCGAATCGTTTTGGCCGAATTGACGAGTGCTCGTTTGATCGACTGCTTGATCCAGTAGCTGCCGTAGGTGCTGAACCGCGTATTCATGTTCGGGTCAAAGCCCTCGACGGCTCGCAGCAGTCCCAGGTTCCCCTCCTCGATAAGGTCTTGCAGCGGCAGGCCCTTGTTGGTGTAGGCCCGTGCGATGTTGACCACCAGCCGCAAGTTCGCCCGGACCATCCGGTCGCGAGCGGCGGTATCGCCGTCATGGATCGCGTTCGACAAATCCTTCTCTTCCTGAGCAGTCAGCAAGGCTGTTTCGTTGATCTCACGGAGGTAGGTCTCCAAAGGGTTTTGAACTCGGGACGGCAAACGGCGGCGAGTAGTCGCAGTGGTAGGCATGAAAGTCCTGCAAGTCTTCTGGTAAGAGTGACGGGAAGTGGCAGGGCCGGGCATCAGATTCGAGCCACCAATGCGGCAAGGCGGGCCACTGTCGTTCGACCTCTTGCCGAACCGGGCCATCGCACAGCGCTTCCATGCGTGAATCCAAGAGAGGTATCGACGCGCCTGCGCGGACATCTCAAAGAGAAGGGCTTCGGTAGACCGGATCAGTCGCAACGAGGGGGCAAACAGAGCAGTCGTAACGGAGCGACCGGATGCTCCGACGAGCCCTCCAGGTTTGACGCGCTGCTGGGTTTCATTGCGACCGGAACAATCCGCGCGACCGCCCAACTTTGCCGCGTCATGGCAACCGGCGCAATCCAACTGCGGGGCAGTGCATCAACCGCGCTTCCGCACCGTCAGCCCATACACCGCATAAACCCGCGACAAGAACTGCCACAACCACGGCTCTGTGAGCTGTATGTTCGCCAATTGTTCTGCGAGGCAGATTTCCGTCCGAAGCAAGTGTTGCAGCGCCGCCGGATTCGTCCCAGTAAAGAAGTTTTTCGCCGCGATCTCGCGTCTCAAGAGTTCCAGCAGGCCGCCTTCGCCCGCGGAAAACAGCGCTGGGCAAGAGTCCGACGACACCACCTCCGTTACCAGCACTGTCGCGCCACCAGCAATCGTCAACTCCAGCATCAAACGCAAATGCTGAATCCGAATGGCCGAGACGAGTTCCCAAGAGCGCGGATGAGACTCGCCGACCGACCGCATCACGCCATCAATTAACTGCGTGAGCAATCCGACCGAGGCCACGACGTCGAATCCGACAGGCTCGCCAAAGTCAGGGAGTTGCGTAAGTTTTTGGAGGCATTTGTTAATCGCATCATCTCGGACTTGTTGTCCGTTAGCCATTTCGGCGAATTCTGCAAACACGCCGCAGACGTCCGTCGGAGCAACCAAGCGAAAGCGGGCATCCTCGGCAAATCCTTGCCGCGACAAGCCGCGTTGCAATGCCACGGCATCGACATCTACAAGCACAATTTCGCGAAACGCGGCCGACAATGCAGCAAGGTCCAGGTCATTGAGGTTCCCGGCACCTAGCAAACACAACCGCTCACCCGACTCCGTTCGCGCATCCTGCAAAATCCGCGTGACACGCTCGCGATGCGCCAAGTACAGCGCCCAGGTGTCATCCGCCTCCACATTCCGTCGGCATTGCTCGGCAATGAGATCCATAACTCACCACATCAAGGCGCAACCAAGAAAGACGCTCCGATTATGGCCATTCAGAAACCGCGATGGCGAGTATTCGGCATGTCGAGTTGTCGGAATAGTTCAGCCTGAAGACAAGCGGAAGGTTGTTGGCCAGCGATCGGTGTTGTCGTGGCCGGTCTCCTGACCCGTTGTGGTTGGCCACAACAGGTTCGTTACGGCTTCGGATTTGCTTGAGCTTCTAGCTGTTTTATAACGGCCTGAAAATCCGGATGTGAGCGAAGCTCATGGAGATCTCGGTCGAGTTTCAACAGGCTCAGATTGTTGAAGCCGACATCAACCGCCTGACGCAAGATTCTCACAGCGTGCTCGACCTGCTGTCGTCGCTGTTCCTCCAGGGCAGGATCGGTCTTGATGACGGACTTGTCAGCCAGTCTGACGGCCAGCATTCCATGAGCACGAACGAGGTCAAAAAGCGTTTCAAAATCCTGTGGCTTGGATTCTTCAACTTTCCGAATAGCCTCTTCAGCATCCTCCAGTCGCCCCATGCGTGCAGATTCCACGCTGCGGATGGTGAGCAGTTTCAGGAGTTCGTCTTGTGGACGGCTTTCGATTTCCGCAAGGTCTCCGAGTGCCAATTCACGCTGCGCCACATCCTGCAATTCGTCCTCGAGCTTTTTGAGGAGTTCCGCGTCGCGGGGCGATAATTGTTTCCGTTCCTGCAACTCCTTGAAAAGTTGTGCGGATGATTCAAATGCGGTACGAGCATCCTTTAAGTCGGGGATCATCAGCGACAGGAGTCCGGCCGCGCGACGAAGTTTCGCTTCATTCAGTTTCAACTGCGGGCTGTCCACGACTTTCCGGATGTTTGCGTTGGCTCGAAGGGCATCCGCGAACGCCGCACGAGCGGCTGTCAGATTTCCCACGAGCGCTTCGGAGCGTGCCAAGCGATCTCCGATCGCAATGATGTCGAATTGTGCTGACAGATCTCGTGGTGATTCCTCGGCTAAACGGAGATAACCCGTATGCGCCCGTCGAAACAGATCTCGACTGATTTCCAAGTCACCGGATTGCTGGTGGATATCACCGAGACGCGAAAGTGAGATGCAGAAATCACGTTGTGCTCGTCGGTCTTCTGGATGCTCCTTGGCCGCTTGCTCGCTGAAAGTGAGGCTTTTCTTGAACCACTTCAACGATTCGGAGTTTTTGTTTTCAGCGGAGTGGAGCTTGCCGAGTTCGTTGCAGGCGATCGAAATGGAACGTGATAGGTCGGCATTGCGTAAGCCTTTGGCCTCAACGAATAGCCGTTCACCTTCCGTGACACCTCTTTCCAACAACTGTTGTGCTTCAGGGAGCTTCTTCTGCTGACTGAGAATCTGTCCCAGAGAATTCCAGGATGTGACCAATTCCGCTCGCAGCACCTGATGCCCAGGTGATTTGGCCGTGAGATTCTCACGCAACGCAAGAGCCCGACGCGCCGAGGTTTCTGCTTCCGTCAGTTGCACCAGGCGAAAATAGAGGTCGGCCTGACTTCCAAGAACCGTGGCCAGAGTTCGGTTCAATTCAAAGTCCAGCGGGTTCTGATTGACCAGCGAATCCAGCATCACAATGGCACGCTTCAAGTCAGAGTCGGCATCTTTCAATTTGTTGCCGGCGGTCAGCAGATCCGAGCGCCCCATCAGCGCCACGACCAGGTCTCGCTGAGCTTGTCGATTCGCTGGAAGCGCACTCGCTCGTTGTTCGGCAATTCCCAAAGCGCTCTGGAAGGATTGTTCCGCTTCCTTCAACGGACCCTGTCGAAGTTGCAGATTTCCCACGTCGAGGTGGGCAACGAGCAGATCGCGTTGCAGTGTGTCCGTCACGGCGAGACCAGTCGCCAGCGGAACCAGCACATCACGCTCTCGGGTGTAATACCTCAAGGCATCAGCGGCTCGGCCAGTTCGCTGGCAGACAAGCCCTAGACGCTGCAGAACAAATGGCAGATCGCGCTGCGAGTCCGGTTCTTCGCGAGCCATGCGTTCGTCACGCGATTCCACTTCTTGAAGTGTCTGCACGAAGAGCCGTTCTGATTCATCAAATTGGCCCATGTGGTACAGCAAATCGGCCAGCTTATTCCTTGCGACCTGCTGATCATGTCGGGCATGAAAGCTGTCCGGGGCCGACTCCAAAAGCTTTCGTGCCGCATCCACAGCTTGCCGAGAAACTGCTTCCGCGTCTTTCAGAACGTTGGAAGTCGAGTCAATCAAACCGGCTGCTTCACCCACTTCCGAACTTCCCAATTCGGTCATCAGATCGACGATCCGGAGCATCGCATGAAGCTCTGTCCGCTCTCGTTTTCCAGGAGACGTGTAGCGTGTGGATATTTTGCGAATCAGCGGCGTCACTCGCTGGAGTACCGTCTGACGCACCTCTGCGGCACCCGTCATGTTTTTCAGGAACGGATCAAATTCAAAGATCACTTCGTGCGCGAGTTCCGACGCGAGCAAACTATGCATCCGCGCCTCTTCTGCAGCATCACGCTCGCGGTGATTGGATTCTGTGATCTCAGCGTTCTTGGCAATCAGACTCTGATTCGCGGTATCAAGATCGCGATTGGCATATGCCAACGATTGGTTTCGTGACGAAACCATCACGAACAAGACTGACAGGCAGATCGAGGCCGCTAAGACTGAGGCGGCCGTCGATGTCACGGCAGTCTTGTGGTTCTTCACCCAGCGATTTGCACGAACGGTGAAGGGTTCGGGCCAAGCCGAGACCGGTTCGTCGTTCAGCCAGCGTTTCACGTCGTCGGCCAGGTCGCGCGCTTTGGCGTAGCGACCGGGTGGTTTGAGCGACATCGCTTTCAGCACGATTGCTTCCAATGGCTTGGGCACGCGCGGTTCGATTTTGGTCGGCCGTGGGAATTCGCCCTTGAGGACTCGCGCCAGGACTTCCTCCGTGGACGTTCCTTTGAAGGCAGACTGGCCGGTCAAAACGCTGTAGAGGATCGCGCCGAGGCTGTAGATATCGGTCGCTGGGCCGAGTTCACCAATATGGCCCAGCGCTTGTTCGGGCGACATGTAGGCCAGTGTTCCCATCACATCGCCGTGCTGCGATTGATGTGGATCGGCCCCTTCCGACGCGACTCGCAGCGCCCCTTCGAGGTTGGCGGCTTGATGCTCTTCGTCGCGGCCCACCAGCTTGGCGAGCCCCCAGTCGACGACCAACGTCTCGCCATACTCGCCCAGCATGACGTTCTCTGGTTTCAAGTCGCGATGGATCACGCCTCGGCTGTGGGCGTAGGCGACTCCGTCGCAGATACGCTGGAAGCGATCCAACAGATCCTTCAGCGCTGGCTCAGACCACTCGCCGCCATGCAGTTTGGTGATGGCCCTGGCCAACGTCCCGGCCTCGGAGTCTTCCTTGGGATCGAGAATCGACTCGACCGCCGTCTTCAGGGTTTGGTCGCACGCCTGCTGCGGGTCGAACGAAAACTTCGCGAGCTGACCTTCCAACTCCCGGCGGTGTTCGGGGGACTGCTCCTTATCGAACGCTCGCAAGGCCGCGAGCAGTGGCTGCTCCTCGGCCGAGCGCGGACGGTCATGAAAGGCGGCGGTGGCGACATGCAGACGCGGATCACCGAACACTCGCATCACATAACAGGGGGAATTGGGATCGGCCTGACCCGACTCATTGAGTTCCGCCGTGACGTCATACACCGGGACAATGTTGGGATGTTCGAGCTTGCCGCTGACCTCCGCCTCGCGACGGAACAAGGTGAGCGAGTGCTGCGACCCTTTCTCCGTCGGCTTCAAGATCTTCAGGGCCACGCGGCGGTCGATCTGAGGGTCGAGCATCAGCCAGACTTCTCCCTGACCGCCGATCCCCAACCGATCAATGGACCGGAACCGCGCGACGTTCGGCTTTTTCATCGCTTGGCAATAAGTCGCGTCAACCAAAGGAACGTGGTCGGGAAACCGCGAGCGATATGCCGCGAGCTGCGGAACCTCGCCACGCCGCAGCCGTTGGTCCAGCTCGATGCCGAGCAACTCTCGCAGAACCGTCTCACGATCCGTCTCAGGAACTGGGCCGAGAACAGTCTCAATGCTCGGCTGAGTCGCTGACTTCCACGCGTCCTCGAAGTCGCCGAAGAGTTGCTCGCGTTTCTTGGCCACGATAAAGCTGTCGTCCGCCGAATGCGGGGCGTTGTTGTTGGGTGTGTCGTCGCCGGCTGGCAGAGTCGGTTGGCTCATGAGTGGCCTCCAAAGATCGCGAGTCTGTTGTGGAAAGTGGGTGTGTCAGTATGTCGAACGATTACCAAGGAACGATTACACGATTACTGGCTGACCTGAAGGCTGGCAATCAAGAAGCGTTAGAAGAGATCTGGCAAGCGTGTTCCAGCGAGCTGGGACAACTTGCTCGGGCCGTCATGACCAACAGGCCGAAGCGATTCACCGATGAAGAAGATGTGTTGCAGAGCGTGTTCCTCAGTCTTCTGCAAAAGAAGAAGGACACCTTTCCCGATAATCGCCGAGATCTATGGAGGCTTCTCCTCTCGATGACTTTTAAGAGGATGGCCACCCACGCACGCCGTGAGATGGCACAAAAAAGGGGAGGAGGCCGAACTCCCGCAAGCCTATTCGACGAAATCGCCAACCGGAAACCAACGCCCGAAGACCTGGCCATCTTAAGCGATACCACTGAAAGAGAGTTGGAGGGACTCGGAGACGAGCTTCAGTTAAGGGAAGTGGCGCTACTCACACTGGACGGGCACAAGCCCGATGAAATCGCGAATCAGCTTAAGATGACGGTCCGCGCCGTTCAAAGACGACTTGTGATCATTCGCTCGAAATGGGGAAAGGAACTCGGAGAAAATTAGTCGCCGGCAAACACGGCCATCGGACGGGTAAGCCGGCGGCTTGCGGTTATTGAGGTTCAGTTTGATGTTTGCGCCTGGCAAATCAGCCGGAACGCGCTAGCGTCCGGTTCGATCGGCTCTTTGAAATCGCGCAAACTTCAATCTGAGTCCCAATAATCAACCCGGCGACATGTCACTCCGAAGTGATAATCCGCTGCGCTCACACCGCTCAGTCTTCAAAATCTTCGTCGTCAAATTCATCAGACTCCGTAGCGGTCTCTTCGTCTTCATCGGACTATGTCGCGGCCTCGAAAACTTGGTTGACGACGCCTCCTAAAAACTCCAGAGCAGCGGTTCCGTAGTCGCCGCGTTCGATGTGATCGTGAACTCGATCGTAATGGTCTTGCGCGTTGTCTCGGAATTGTTCGGAGAGGGGAGTGCTCATTGGGTTTCCTTTGTTGCTTGTGGGTGAAGTACGTGTTGGCCATTTCGGCCCAACCACAGACCGCCAAACACCCGGTCGCCGCGACAGAGATTTTTCGGAATTCTCTTTCTGGGTCTCCACCGTCCTGGAACTCGCCGAGCGAACTGGCGGGCAAGCCGCTCCAAAGGCGAACGGCAGGAAATCAGGCGGCGAAGCCGCAGTGACGTGGGGTACGTTTTCAACGTGCCCGTGACAAGCACGTTGAAAACTTGCTCCACGTCCGGAAACCGTCGTTAAGCCAATGGGCTGCATCGCAACCGACCGACTCAAAAAGTTTGGAAAAAATCTGAAATCGGGTCGCGAGTCGTGTCGCTTCGCCCCCTCGATCAGCGGTTCTTGATCGCCGGGGCAATTTGCAGATCCCTGACGGATTCGGTCCTGGCAATCGCTCGTCACTGAGCGATCGACCACAAGCTCGTTCCCCAGGAGAGATCGCAAATGACTCGTATCGCTGAATCCGTGATGAAAAACTTCGCCGCACTGTTTCAAACCAATCGTGCTCGCCGTGCCCGTCCGACTCAGTCCCGCTGGGCTTCAGGCCCGGCGGAAATCCTCGAAGTCCGAAAGCTTCCGACAATAATCACCGTCGATACGAATCTTGATGTCGTGCAAGCGGACAATCGAACGAGCATGCGCGAAGCGATTACTTTCGCGAACAACAATCTGGGAGCAGACACGATTGTGATCGCACCGGAATTGGCCGGTCGTGTTTTCCAAATGAGCCTGGATCGCGGATTCGGCGCGTTTCAGATCACCGACGATTTGACGTTGAACGGAGTCCCGGACAATCTCAACACGCGTGCCGACGAACGGGTCACGTTTGACGGTAGAGGACTGGACTTCCTCGTCGGAACTCCATTCTTCGCCGTCAACGACGGCAACGTCAGCCGTGACATTAACGTGGTCATTTCCGACTTGAACCTGGCCCACGGCTCGACCCGAGGGACGCCCGGCGGAGCCATCACCAATCAGGAAAACCTGACGCTCAATCGAGTCAACTTTACTGGCAACGCCAGCGTCGTTGACCTGACGTTCCTGAGAAGCGGCAGCATTGATCCTGTCGGTGGTGCGATTGCCAATTACGGGATCTTGAATGTTGCTGGTTGTACCTTCACGGCGAACACCGCTCCAAAAGCCGGCGGAGCCATCTACAACGCCGGTCTTCTCAACATCTCCAACAGCAGCTTCTACTACAACGGCACGACCGCAGATGGCGGAGCCATCTACAACGGTGCCACCGGAGTCGCGACGATTCGCCATACGGTCATCGCCGGAAACACCGCTGGTGAAACCGGTGCTGGCATCGACAACCGGGGCAGCATGCGGCTGGAGAATTCGCAGGTCAATGCCAACCGCCTCAATTCGGCGATTGGCGGGGCTGGGATTTACAACGACTACGGAGCCAACGCGGTCATTCGCGATTCGGAGATTACGCGAAACCTTCTCGTACCGATTCGCTCCGGAATCGGCGGGGCGGGAATTTTGACCTACGGCAACCTCGAAGTCGGTTCGTCCGTGATCGCCGGCAACTGCGTCACGGTTCCGTCCGAAGATGGACTCCTGAAGGGAGGCGGGATCAATGTTCAAGCGGGGTTCGTGACTGTCACCAACATCCTCTTCGACTCGAACTTCGCGCGGCAGGGTGGTGCCATCCACGTTGAGAATGGAACCGCGCGAGTGGAGTCTTCTCGGTTCATTCGCAATTCGTCGGAGAATCGGTTTGGCGGTAACAATTTCTTTTCCCCGGACACCCGCGAGGGTGCTGGCTCAGCCTGGTCCACGTCGAACGGGGGACTCACTTTGGTTGCTCCATACTTCGAGAACAACTTCGTGACCGCTGCCGGTGGAGACTTTGGGAATAGCCGAGTCTCTCGGGTCGCTAATCAGCAACCGCAGGGCTATGTGACCATCATTCCCGCAACGCCGACCTCTGGAACCACAACTCCAAGCGGCAGCCAAGTGGCGACGGGGACGAATTCCTTGCCTCGAACCACCGTGAATTCGCTGCCTCGGACCTCCGTGGATACGACTGTCGGGGGCCGAGTGAACACGGCGGCGAATCGTACCACCTCTGCGGGCTTCACCGGCACTGACGCCACCAACTCAGGTCGTCGTTTGCGATGATCTGCTTGCCAGGCGGATCGGTGCAGGTTGCAAGTTCTGCAAGACATCAATTCCGAGGCCGTCAGCACTTTCTGCTGACGGCCTTTTTTCTGTACTTAATTGATTCGTTGAGCGATTGAATCCGTGCGGACATATCGCAACTCGGCCCCATCGTTCCGCCGGAGCCTCTGGATCGCTCGTATTGACCCAATCGATCGGATCGGGTTTGCCCCCATCAATGAGGTCACTACGAGCGGAGCACTCACCACATCGACTCCAGCACTTCTGGCGGAGCTTCCGCATACTTGAGCGGTTCCATCGAATACGACGCACGCCCCTGAGAGAGGCCACGCACCTGTGTCGAATAGCCAAACATCTTCGCCAGCGCGACTTCCGCTTCAATGACCCACAACCGGCCGCGATTCTCCGTCCGCACGATTGTCGCGCGGCGAGCATTCAAATCGGCTTGAACGTTGCCGATGAACTCTTCCGGCGTCACGACCTCCAACTTCATCACCGGTTCCAGCAAGACACAACCGGCCTTCTCCAATCCTTCTGCGACCGCCTTCGCTGCCGCAGCGGTGAGTGCGACGTCGTTCGACTCCCCCTCTTTGTAGACCACGTCGACGATTCGAAAGCGGACTCGCATGAGCGGGTTGCCGTACATGCCGCCGGCGTTTGCCCCTTCCTCAACGGACTGTTCCAGGACAGACATCATGGCGGCAGGCAGCGTTCCGGGCTTCAAATCGTTTTCGACACTGACCGCTGCCTCACCCTCAAATGGCTCGACTCGCAAACGGACTTTTGCGGAGTGCGTCGCAGCACCGACTTGCCGCGAAAACTCCCCTTCAACCGTGGTCGCCTTGCGGACGGTCTCGCGATAACTGACGCGCGGCTTGTGAACACGAGCCTTCACCCCAAACTCGCGCTGCATCCGATCCATGATGACTTCGAGATGCAACTCACCCATGCCGCTGACGAGCGTCTCGCCGGTCTCTTCGTTGATCCGCACTTTGAACGTTGGATCTTGTTTGGCCAACCGACGCAGGGTCTCTTCCAGTTTCTTCCGTTCCGCGCTGCTGTCCGGTTCGATCGCCATCGAGATCACCGTCTCCGGAAACGTGATCTTCTCCAGCAGGATCGGATTCTGAGTCGCACACAGTGTGTCTCCCGTTGCGACTTCTTTTGGTCCGATCGCACCGACGATGTCGCCGGCAAACGCTTCATCGGCCTCAATCTTCTCGCGTGAGTCCGCCTGCACACGCCAAATCTGACTGACCAATTCCTTCGCATTCGTCCGCGGGTTAAGCACTTTCGAGCCGCTCTTCAGCGTCCCGGAGTAAATCCGCAGGAAGCACAAGTCTCCATGTTTGTCGGCCTGAATCTTGAAGATGAGGCCACAGAAAGGCTCGTCAACTGAGGTCTTGCGTTTTTCGATTTTGGTTTGCTGCGAACTTTTTTTTACCGCCAGCGGTAAGCCTTCGATGGCCGGCCGGTCGAGCGGGCAAGGCAAGAATTGCACGACGGCATCCATCAGCGCTTGCACTCCGACGTACCTCAGCGATGTGCCGCACAGCGTTGGAAAGAACTGTCGCTCGATGGTCCCTTTCCGGACGAGACGACGGATCGTGTCAGACGGCAAATCCTGCGACTCGAGATATTGTTCGAGAGCTTGCTCGTCCATCTCGGCGACAGTTTCCAAAAGCTTGTGTCGCCAATACTGAGCTTCGTCGGCAAACTCCGCGGGAATCTCACGCTCCTCGAACTTCGCGCCGAGCGATTCGGTATCCCAATACAGCGCCTGCATCGTGATCAGGTCGATGATTCCCTTGAAACAGTTTTCATCGGGAAGCGAGCCCGCACCGATGGGAATCTGCACTGCTAGAGGCGTCGCATGCAGGCGACTTTCAATATCTTTCAGAACCGTTTCGTAATTCGCACCGATGCGGTCCATCTTGTGGATGAAGCAGATGCGAGGAACACCGTAACGGTCGGCTTGACGCCACACAGTTTCGCTTTGAGCCTCGACCCCATCGACCGCACTGAAGATGACCACGCCGCCGTCGAGCACTCGCAAGCTGCGTTCGACCTCGGCCGTGAAGTCCACATGCCCCGGCGTGTCGATGATGTTGATCGTCGAGTCTTTCCACCGACAGGTGATCGCCGCCGAGTAGATCGTAATTCCACGCCGCGCTTCATCCGGATCGAAGTCCGTGATCGTAGTCCCGTCATCGACGTTTCCCATGCGATGCGACGCGCCGGCATAGTACAGAATCCGCTCGGTCGTCGTCGTCTTTCCGGCGTCGATGTGTGCGATGATGCCAATGTTGCGAATGGCTTTGATGTCGTGTGACATGACCGGTCCTCCGCGACTACGAAAACCGCGACTACGAAAACTCAGTGGCGAGATTGCCGGGAGGCGTTCGTGCTCGGCACCAAAGAAAAACAGCGCGTGGCTGCCGGACCACCGGCTTCCACGCGCTGCGATGTGTTTCCAAAACTACCAGGCGAAGTGAGAGAAGGCCTTGTTGGCATCGGCCATGCGATGCACATTCTCGCGAGTTGTCATGGCCGTGCCCTCACGTTTGAATGCGGCGATCAATTCCTCAGCCAAGCGGCTGTCCATTGGCCGGCCCTTCTTGCCGCGGGCGGCCAAGAGAATCCATCGAATCGCCAGCGTTTGGCGGCGCTTGGGATTCACGGACGTCGGCACTTGATAGTTCGCACCACCGACACGGCGTGAGCGAACTTCGATCGCCGGCTTCACATTGTCGACCGCCGCCAAAAACACATTGATCGGTTCTTCATCGGGCAACTTCTTCTTGATGATGTCCATTGCCGAATAGAAGACGCCCTGCGCGGCGCTCTTCTTGCCGTCGTGCATAAGGCAGTTGACGAATTTCGACGCCAAGACCGAACCGAATCGTGGATCGGGTTTGAGTTGCTTGCTGCTCGCTGTGAAATGCTTGGCCATTAAAGTCTCTCGCTGCTTTCAAACCTGTGTCATGGGAGAAGTCAAATTGCAAAACTATTTGGGACGTTTGGCACCATACCGGCTGCGGGCCTGTTTGCGGTTGGTGACACCCAGTGTGTCGAGTACTCCGCGGATGACTTTGTACCGAATACCAGGAAGGTCTCGGACACGGCCGCCGCGAACGAGCACGATCGAGTGTTCTTGCAGGTTGTGTCCCTCGCCTGGGATGTAGGCCGTGATTTCTTTGCCGTTCGACAAGCGAACACGGGCCACTTTTCGAAGCGCCGAGTTCGGTTTCTTCGGCGTCACTGTTTTCACCAAGAGGCAGACGCCGCGTCTTTGCGGGCAGCCTTCCAGCACCGGGGTCTTAGACCGCGATTTTTGAATGGTTCGAGGTTTACGAACCAATTGATTGATGGTCGGCATTCATTCACTCGCAATGGAAAAAGAAAACTTCGTCGTTCATTCTTTGAAGGCACTCTAACCAAGACCAAATCACCGCAAGGTTGGGACAGCAGCGCTATCGGAGCCACCGTCTTTGCCACCATCGCCAACAGCACCCTCTTTGAGGAGCTCCAGACGAGCCGCCATGATGCGATCATGTTCGGCCTTCAGTTCTTGCAATGCTTCGGCTCGCACCCGTACTTCCGCTGACTGATGGGTTTTGAATCCCGTGCCGGCCGGAATGAGGTGCCCCAAGATAACGTTCTCTTTCAAGCCGACCAAGTGATCGACCTTCCCCGCAATGGCGGCTTCGGTCAAAACCTTGGTGGTTTCCTGGAAACTGGCTGCCGAGATGAAGCTTTCGCTCTGCACGGCGGCTTTGGTGATTCCTAACAACTGGACGGCCGCCGTGGCTGCTCGTGGCTTCTGGAAGGCAGCGGGCCGACCCCCGTCCGCTTCGACTGTCGGGTTGACTTCATCGAAGGTCTTGCGCGGCACGATGTCGCCAGCCTGAAATTCCGTGTCGCCGGGGGTTGTGACCTTCACCGAATTCGCTAACGAGGTGTTCAGTTTTCGGAATTCAAACTTATCAAGCACGATTCCGGGCAGCAAATCGGTGTCCCCGACGTCAGTCACGCGGACCTTGCGAAGCATCTGTGACACGACAATTTCAATGTGCTTGTCGTCCACATCCACTCGTTGTGAGCGGTACACGTTCTGAATTTCGTGGAGCAAGTACTGCTGCACGGCCTCAACGCCGCTGACTCGCAGGATATCGTGCGGAACCAACGGACCACGGACGAGCGCGTCGCCAGCACGAACGGCATCCTTGGCGTGGACCATCAACGGCTTGCCGTGCGGAATGATGTGTTCGACTTCGGTGCCGTCGGAACCACGGACGATGATGACTCGCTTGCCGCGTTTCTTCTCGGCACTCAGTTCGACTTCGCCGTCGATTTCGGCGACCACCGCCGGATCTTTTGGCTTGCGAGCCTCGAACAACTCCGTGACGCGCGGCAGACCGCCGGTGATGTCTTGCGTACCGCCGCTCTCACGTGGGTTCTTGGCAACGATTGTACCGGCGGCGATCTGTTGGGCTTCCTCGACTTCGATGCTCGCCTTCTCAGGCAGGTAGTAGAAGTCGAGAATCTTGCCGGTCGAGTCTTCGATCACGACCTGCGGATGCAAGTCCCCCTTGTGCTCGATAATCGTTTTGCGAACTTTTCCGCTGGCTTCGGTTTCGGTGCGGATCGACTGACCTTCGAGGCAGTCCTCGAATCGCACTCGACCACCGACTTCCGACAGAATGGGAACCGAGTGCGGATCCCACTGGCAGACGATTGCCCCGGCCTGAATATCTTGGTTCTCGGTCACGAACAATACCGCCCCGTTCGGGATCGTGTACTTTTCCAGTTCGCGATCTTTCGGGTCGACGATGATGACTTCGCCGTTTCGGGCGAGCACGACGTTTTCGCCGGCGACGTTGACCACGCTGCGAATGCGTGTGAACTTCACGCGGCCAGCACGTCGTGATTTGATTTCCTTCTCTTCGACGTCCGTCTGAGCGGCACCGCCGATATGAAACGTTCGCATGGTGAGCTGCGTGCCCGGTTCGCCGATGCTTTGAGCAGCGATGATTCCGGCCGCCAAACCCTCTTCCACCATCGATCCGGTCGACAGATCCATGCCATAGCACAGCCGACACATCCCCAATGTGGCTTCGCAAGTGAGCGGGCTGCGGACCTGAATCTTATCGACTCCCAATTCCTCGATTTTGCGAGCGATCGCGACGGTGATCAATTCACCTTCCCGAACGATGATTTCGTCGGTGATTGGGTTGACGATATTTGTGCGGCTGACTCGGCCACGGATGCTTTCCGCTAGGCTGAGTACCACTTTCTCGCCCTGATAGATGACTCCCTTGGTGATCCCTTTGGTCGTGCCGCAATCGTGCGTTGTGACAACGACGTTTTGGCAAACGTCTGCCAGTTTACGGGTCAGATATCCGGAATCGGCTGTCTTGAGGGCCGTATCGGCCAAGCCTTTGCGGGCACCGTGTGTCGAGCTGAAGTACTCCAACACGGTCAAACCTTCGCGGAAGTTCGCCTTAATCGGAGTCTCGATAATCTCGCCACTGGGCTTAGCCATCAGGCCGCGCATGCCGGCCAACTGTCGAATCTGTTCGACGCCACCGCGAGCGCCCGAATGGGCCATCAAGTAAATTGGATTCACATACGAACCGTCTTCGCGGACGTCGTGTTCCAATTCGTGCATCATCGTTTTGGTGATTTGCTCGCGTGCGTGAGTCCAGTGATCGAGCACTTGGTTGTACCGCTCCTGATCGGTAATCACACCGCGGTCGTACAGCTTTTGAGCCTTTAAGACGAGGGCTTCGGCATCGCCGATGATCTTCGGTTTATCGGGAGAAGTCTTGAGATCGCTGGCCCCGAACGACAAACCCGACCGAGTCGATTCGCGGAATCCAAGTTCCTTCATGCGGTCGAGCAACGCGATCGTCTCACGACGGCCGAGTTCCAGATAACAGTCGGAGATCACGCGCTGCAAATCTTTGCTGCGCATCGTCATGTTGTAGTAAGCCGACTTGTCGCTCAGGATGTCGTTGAACATCACACGGCCCGGAGTCGTCACGATCAACCCGCCGGGCTTATGGGTTTCGGCCCCTTCGCCGATGACTCGTTTGTCCCGCGGTAGACGCAGCTTGACTTCGGCGTGACGAGAAACCTTGCCTTGCGCGAACGCGAGATGCAATTCCGCGACCGAACCCAACGTCAGACCTTCGCCTGGCCGCCCCGAACGACTTAAAGTCGCGTAGTAGCAACCCATCACGATGTCCTGAGACGGGCTGATGATCGGAGCACCGTTCGCCGGACTGAAGACGTTGTTCGTCGACATCATCAAGGTCGTCGCTTCAACCTGAGCTTCGATCGACAATGGCAGATGGACGGCCATCTGGTCGCC
>SXGS01283073.1_pt1 | contig 40407 bp, 43 predicted proteins | sample 3174681 | NCBI WGS metagenome assembly SXGS01 (sample SAMN11356861, study PRJNA531348) | freshwater metagenome | isolation source: freshwater sample F1-80 | place: China: Fuxian Lake, Yuxi | collected 2017-12-25 | reverse complement strand
GCACCCGCCCAAATGGTCGATTCTGCACCGATTTCAACCGAGCCAATAATTACCGCTTCCGGATGGATAAAAGCAGTTTCATGAATTTTCGGCTCGCGAGAACCCAGCGCGTAAATTGCCACAACTTCACGGTAGCGATATTGACGGTCCATCTCGCAATCGCATTGGGTTAATTGCTCGCTTTTCGGATACCGTAAAGACTCATGTCTCGGAGACTAGATATTGAATTGACTAGTGCGCGTGACGACGGAACCTGGACTTGGCGTGCTGCTGGCGCAAAAGTTCCAAAGGGAGTGGTGGTTGCCACTCTTCTGCCGAATCAAAGCAAGATCGGCGACGTATTAAAAATTGAAGCCGACTTCGATATCGATGGCATCACGGTTCTCTCGGTGATCACTCAACGCGACAAGAGTCAAAAGGCGACCTTGTTGCAGTTGATTGACGACAAACCATTTGTCGGGGTGACCGAAAAACTTGCGAAGAAATCTCGTGATGACAAACCACGCCGTGGCAAGCAAGGTCCACGCACAGATCGACCCGACCGAGCTAAGCGTGATCCCCGTGAACCACGTGAGCCACGAGCAGACCGACCGATTCGTGAACCGCGATCACCTAGAACAGATCGAAGAGCCTTCCCTCCTGCACCTGAGGTCCCGAAGCGACCTATCGCCAAGCGTCTCAAACCAAAGCGAGTGCATCGGACTGCTGTTCTAGAGTCTTTGCCTGTAGAGCAGCGAGGGGTTGCAGAACGAGCGCTCGCCGGTGGTCTGGCTGCTGTGCGTGAGGCAATCAAATCCCAAAATGCGCAACTCAAAAAAGACGGCAAGCCAGAAGTCAAAGCCGATGGATTGATTTCAATGGCTTCGGACATTTTGCCAAAATTGCGAGTTGCTGAGTGGCTTGATAAAGCCGAAGCCGCCAAGGCAGATCTTGAGCTGCTTGACTTGCGCGATCTTCGTGCAGTTGTTGTTGGCAGCGATGACCCAATGGTCGTGCGTGACGAATCAACTCGAGCCCTGGCTACTGAACTGAAGACTGCGCTGAAAAGTCATCAAGAAAAAGAAATGTCCAATTGGATTGAAGACATAAAATCTGCCGTCGAAGTATCGCGTGTAGTTCGGGCTCTGAAACTTTCTGGTGAACCGCCAAAGGCAGGTGTGTTGTTCCCAGCAGAACTGGGTGCACAAATTGCAAAGGCAACAACAGAGTCTCTGGCCAGTGATGCCGGAGCAGATCGTTGGATAGCGGTCCTTGAGGCGCTCGCCTTCTCACCAATCCGCGCCCAAGTAAAGCCCAGTGCTGCGCCCGTAGCGACTACTGACGCACTTCGTGACACCGTAAAGCGGCTCTCTCCTCTGCTGCCTCAAATCGCTGCCCTATTTGGCATTGAAGTTGTCACGGGTGCTCAGGCACCGAAACCTTTGCGGCCTCCGCGTCAAGCCCGACAAATTCGCAAACCTCGGGTCAAAAAAGAACAGAAACTTACAATCCCTCCCGCGCCACAGTCGGCTACACCAGTTATTAGTGAAGTGCAAATCGCGCAGGTGCAAGTAACCGATGTGCAAATTGAATCAGCTGCTGAGCCGACTGTTGAATCTGAAGCCCCGCCTTCGTCCGAGCAGGCTTAGTCATCTACGATCGCGATATGACAAATATCGTTGAATATTCAGTTGAGGGTAAAGTTGCCTTAATCACACTCAATCGTCCTGAGGCGAGAAACGCAGTGAACGGCGATGTCGCTAGTGGTCTTGAAGCGGCGATCGACAAACTTGAAGCCGATGACAATGTTTGGATTGCGATCTTGCAGGCAAATACCCAAGGACAGCAACGCCCGGTATTTTGTGCGGGTGCCGATCTGAAAGCGATTAACTCTGGCCAAGCGGCAGCTTTAAACACTCCACGCGGCGGTTTTGGAGGCTTCGTTTACCGTGAGCGCAAGAAGCCTGTCATCGCTGCTGTTGATGGTTTGGCGACTGCTGGCGGTTGTGAACTGGTTTTGGCCTGCGACATGGTCGTGGCGACAACTCGGTCTGCGTTCGGCTTGGCAGAAGCGACACGCAACTTGATTGCGGGTGCCGGTGGGCTTTTTCGTCTTCCCCGCGCGATCGGCCGTGCCGCTGCAATGGAGGCAATTCTTACTGGTGAACCGTTTTCGGCGCAAAGGGCCTACGAACTTGGTTTGGTCAACCATTTAGTCGAACCCGAAAAAGCACTTGAGGGTGCGATGGATCTTGCACTACGCGTCTGTAAAGCCGCCCCACTGGCAGTCTGGGCAAGTCGCAAAATAGTTCTGGCTGCAGCCACAGAGTCGGATGAAACTTTAATCAAGATGACCAACAAAGAGTTTGGTGCAGTGTTGAACTCGCAGGATACAAAAGAAGGTCTGACTGCGTTTATCGAAAAACGTGCCCCGAATTGGCAAGGCAAATAATAAATTAGTAAGTCAAGTCTTTGGTGACGGTAATCAATCTCGCGACCAGCCCCGATCGTTCATAGAGATTTTTGGTCTCACGGTCACCAGGCAAAGCGAGACCGTCGAGCGCAGTGAGTTTTTGCTCTCGTGCCCAAATTAACGTCGCCGAGACGAGCGAATCTCCGACGCCCAAGTTTCGTGCATCACTGGTAACAAACACTCTTTCAATAGTTGCAATCATATTTTTTGATTGCCCCGATTTTCTCGCAACCAGATATCCCATTGCGACCGTGTCGATACAACCGACCACGACAAACACTGAGCCATCGTTCAATACTTCTGACCACTTGCTGGCGATTTCGGGCACCTCAATCGAAAATCTGTCGGCTCCACGGAATTCTTTGAGTGAGCGCTGTGCCTCACTCTCAAGAACCTTCAATACATCTACATCTTTCGATGCGGCAGGTCTAGACAAAATTTGCACGATTAATTACCAATATTTGAAAAAAGCAAAATAGGCAAACTATTTTGAAGCATTTGATAATGCAGTTATCTTTTTCAAAATCGTCTGTCGAGCACGATGGGCAGTCTCATATTTCTTAATTTTCGCCAGTTCGGTCTTGTTGAGCGCGCTAAGTAGCTCAAGAATTTGTAACGCCGAAAGATCGTCATAATTGTCAATCGGCAGTTTGGTTCGAGTTTTTGTCGGTTGATTTGTAACCTTCGGTCGGGCCTCGTGATCTATTTTTGAATTCTGTTGTTCTGTCTTGGGCGTAACTGGCGGATCGCTGGGCTGGCGTGTCGAATAGTTATCTACTTGATCAATCAACCGTTTGTTGACCTGATCTACTGCCATCTTGCCGACAAAGCGCCAAAGCTTGATCTTGTCGGGTAACTGCGAAATGAACCTGTCAATCAATTCACTTGGATTCGGCGGAGTCGGTGCCGTAGTCATAAAAATCAGTGTACGAACAGCGGACAGGCGTCGTCTTCAACTGGGCAACCTGGTGCTGTTTGTCGCACGAGCAAGAAACAATGCAGGCACTGGGTTTCGTCTGGACGCCGAGGTTGCAGTCGCTCGACCCCATCAGTGCGATCGTCGCCAACAATTTCTTCCTCTTCTTCGGGTGCAGTTTCTTGTGGCGATGCCAATTTATCTTGCAGAATTGAGGAGAGATCTGCTTCAACATCATCTTCGGTGCGAAGATCATCTTCATCGTCTTCATCATCGGCCGACTTGGGTTTTGTCGGATCAACTGGCGCGAGTGTCGAACCTTCGTCACTCAGAACTGCTGCCCCGTCGTTTGTTAAATCAACGACCAATTCACCAGACACCAAAACATCTGGATCAAACTCGTCACCGTCTACGGATTCAGAATCTGGGTCAAATTCGGGATCGACGGCGTCGGTTAGGTCGTCAATCTCAAGATCGTCGGCGATGATCTCTTCGATCTCTCCGCTTTCGATTTCGTCTTCGTCAGCCATGGTGTCCGTTCACTCGTTTCAATTCAGTCGCGCATAGTATCCGATATCTGCGGTCATAACACCAAATCCACCTTTTGTTGGTGTAGTTATTGACCTTAAACGTCATTTACGCCTTGCTTCGGCTTTGCGTTCAGAATCTAAACGCTCTAGTTCTGGGGCATTTTTGACGATGTGAGTCATCGCGTCAGCAATTGCTCGGTGGCCCGCCTTTTCGCCGATTTGCCTGTGCATCTCGATTGCCACGCGACGATATGAGGGATGCCCTTGGGGCGAAGAACGTAGTTCAAGCATGTGAATGGCTTCGCGAGCATTGAACTGCATTACATATCGCATTCTGAACGCCATCGAGACCGCGTAAGGCGCTTGGTTCGGATATTCGGGAAGTAACGCGTCGTAAAGTTCGCTTGAGCGATGCATAGCTTCGTCAAATGCCTCACCGGCACCCGACTCGGCGACCAATTCAGGGCGTATGAAACCGTGGTGTGGCGTCAGACGTTGCCATTCAATCGTCAATAAACGATGTCGCTGCAAGTCACGAAAAGCGCCGTAATCGCCCAAGACATCGAAGCGGTAATCAATGCGTTCAAATGCTCGGCCTGGCTTGTGGCGCCGGTTTTCGCGTTCACCCACATAAGCGCGAATTAAACTTACACGCTGTTCGTGGCTGAGTGAACGAACTTGTTTGAGTAATTGTTGCTCAGATAAATGAGAACTTGAGTAGCAAATCGCAGCCAATAGTTTGTCTTCTCCATCGGGATCAAAATCGGTTAGAACAACTTCTTGAGACTCATCGGGGTCAAGTGCGCCAAAAAACTCGTCAACCAACCCGAGGGTCTGCTGTTGACGCTCCATCAAATAGTCGGTCCACTTTCCACCTCGATCGGCAACGTCGACTCGCTTCAAAAAACTAGGTATGACTTTTCTCAACTCGGTCAACATCATTTCGGCGTATAAGCGTGACTCGGGTAAGGCGTGTCCGCGCATTCTTAAAAGCAGTGCCTCGTATCCTTGCCCAGTGCCATAAATTCCCAAGTTCGATAGCGATGCCGCGGGCAGAACCCCGCGCACGGCGTCAAGTGCCTTAGCTCGGGTTGCTTGTCGAAACACGAAATCAGAATCGGTTGCTCGCTTCGTTACTGTTTTGCGAACATGTTCGGTGACTGTCTCGACCATGGACGAGTACGCATCAAACATTCTGTCCATATCACCGACATAGCGGGTTCCAAATGGTCCGTTAAGAATGTCGACATCGCGATAAAAGCGATAGCGACCACCGAGCCTCGCATCGTAATTGATGTAACGCGTACTCTGCTCTAGGTAACTCATCAGGCGTCCACGCTCAAGTATCTTCGTCAACAAGTTTGATGCTTGTTCGCAAGCTAAGTGCACACCACCAAGTTGCGCGACACTATCATCGCCATATTCGACGAAAACTTTTTCGTACAGATCCTCTGCACGCGACAAACCGATGGTGGCATCGACAGTTTTGTCACCGCTTAGATCTAGATCCGAGACAAATTCATCAAGAAATAGGCGACGCAAACTTTTCGAACTTCTGCTGTATCTCGCAAAAAGTGCTCCCTTGACAACTTCGGGCAAATTAACCAACGCAAAGACGGGCCCGTCGAGGTTTGTGAAGTAACGGCGCAGGATCTCCTGCTCGTCGACGTCGAAGCTTTCGGGTACATATACGGTCACGGCGAGTTATCTTAGGAGTCCGTCTACCCCCACTCAGGGATTACCCAGATCCTCCGAAATATGGCAATTATCGCCTTTTAGTCGGCTTAAAGTACGCCTTCGGGCACTACCCCATCACCAAACGCTTCAAGCACTTGGGAACTCAGCGTGTCTGAAAGCCACATATCAATCGCCGTCATCGCCATTATTTTTGCGCCGTCGATGACTGCTTTATCGGCATCTTTGCTTGCCGTGAACTCGGCGAACTGAGCACTATGTAAAGAAACGCCGTGTGGTGCGACCTGCAACATCGGATGAATAGACGGCACGAGATAACTGAGGTTTCCCATGTCGGTAGAACCGCCGCCCGTGCCTGGAAGAAAATCGGTCGTCAGATCGCGGCCGAGTTGGGCAGAATTCTGCACATAACTAGTGAGTAACGGAAGATTGTCGACCAAATCTGCATAGGTATTTTTCTGCCACTCAAAACTTATTGTGCAATCAGCAGCCAACGCTCCAGCCTCCAAACATTTTGCTATCCGAGCCTTGAGAGGTTGAAGCGTTTCGATCGTGTCTGAGCGAACGTACCAATCCATTTCTGCTTCGCGTGGGACGATGTTGGGTTTCTCGCCAGACTTGGTGAAAATCCCGTGTACTCGCTCGGTTGGCTTAATGTGCTGTCGCAACGCGGCGACGTTCATGTAGCCAAGCACGGCTGCGTCAAGAGCATTTTTGCCCTTGTCTGGAGAAACCGCTGCGTGCGCAGCCAAGCCCTGATATCGAACGAAGAGTTGTTGAATCGCAATCGCATTCATTCGAGCCAAATCCCGATCAGACGGATGGATCATCATTGCGGCGTCAATGTTTTTGAATGCTCCTTTTCGTGCCATTTCAACCTTGCCCCCACCGCCTTCTTCCGCTGGCGTTCCCATCAACCGCAAATTTCCGCCACAGACTTCGGCAACCGTGCTTAATGCGACACCCGCACCCAAGCCAGCTGCAGCGATGATGTTGTGCCCGCAGGCGTGGCCGATGCCAGGCAGAGCGTCATATTCGCAAAGAACGGCCACAGTCGGACCATTGCCACCGCGAACCAAAACATCAAACGCAGTGTCAAGTTCAAACGCACCTCTATCAACTTTGATTTTTGAATCAGCAATATATTGTGTGAGTCTGTCGTGCGCGAACTTCTCTTCAAAATTCAATTCTGGATGAGCATGAATCTCGTGGCTGATTGAAATCAGATCGGCGGCACGGACATCAATATCTTGGCAAACTTGGTGTTTAATTGAGGCGACATCAATCTTGGACATAGCCAAATGATAACCACTACCAATAAAGGGTTAGTGCGTCAGGAATAAGCCTGAATTTGCACCGGTTTACGCACGAGAATCTTCGATCGTCGACATATAGATTCGGTTTACTAGAACAGTCAGCATCAAAATTAGTCAATTGTTTTACCGATATTTGCGGGTGTGGTATGTGCGTGGCGAGTCTCAGTCGGCGCAGAGCGATCAATCTCTGCGTCGGATTCATGTCCCTTTTCACGGTCACTACGTCAAATTTCCCATCATTTGGATGTGATCTTGGTGCACAATCCCATTCGCCGATAAAACTGGTATTCATAGCTGCGACAATTTCGCTGCGCCACCACGATTTTCTCAGCAGACCGTAACCCAATGCCAGCACGATTTGTTCTCTATTCGATTTATCGGTGAAAAGTATTTCAATCAGGTCAAATGGCGTTGCCTGCATTACTTGAGCGTTTACGTTGGCGCCATTTAATCCGAGGGTTCGCGCCAAATTCGACTTTGCGATCGCGAGTGCCGGAAAATTCTGCTTTTTAACATAGCGGTCGGAAATCAGTTCTGATGTGGCAGCGTCACTCTCACATATCACAAGATTTTTGGGGCGAGCAACGGTTGATCCCCAGTTCTCGTTTTTGCGAATGGTCATTGCAACACAGAACCCTGAGATGCTGCGACCACACCACGAAGTAGAGCCTGTGAGGCGGCAAGTGCCGAATCTCGAGTTTGTTGCACTGTCGCGACCAGTGAGATCTGTCTGAGCAAATCAATCAGTTGTTTCATCGTGCGTACGAAGTCTCCGGCCGTGAGATCTTCGTTCAAGATATCGATCAATTCGTCACCACTCGCCCAAGCGAAAGTCACGTCCATCAACCCAGCATCCAAAGATCGATGGGGTGTGAGTCCCGATGATTCCTCGTCTTGAGCAATTTTGGCACTTAATGCCTGAAGCATTTTCCATTTGGATACAAGTGAATTTGGAATAATTGGTCGAGGTGGATCTTCGGCACGTCTGAATTCATAGACGAATGTGCTCAGTAAAGAAGCCAATTCTGGCGCGTCCAATTCGTCGAATAATCCGACAGAAAGTGCTTCGGCTACCACCAGATCCAACTCGTGAAAGATTCGTGCAAGAGTTCGTCCTTGGTCAGTGAGGTTCCACGCTGAAACATACCCTCGTCGTTGCATCAATAGAACTAGTTCATCGAATTTCGCGCTTACCGACTGCACAGATTTATCGATTCGCGCCTCCATGCTCGCAAGTTCGGTGTCGATTCGATCGGCAGATTTTGCTGCGATCAGGCGCCTGCGCAACTCCGGGTCTTGTGAGACTGCATGAGATAAATCGCTGAAGTTTTTTGCACCGGTCACCTTCGTTTTTGCTTTGTTTGGTTTCGTGCGCATCACGCGCAATGCAACCTCTTTGATGAACTTCGGACTGGTGAACGCATACGATTCGGGCAAAACTATGTGACCTTGCTTTATTGGCGGAGACTCGAAATCACCAGCCTGCAACTGAAAAACTGCTTTCGTACCCGCAATCAAAGTCAACTTGGTGCCATTGACGCGCTGTGCAGTGGCAATCACCGCCGCTTTTGTTTCACGACCAGCCTTTGGTACCAGAATCAGATCTCCAGGTTTCAGCGATTCGACAGCGTCGATAATTTCTCTCGCGTTAGGGCGAATTTCAAAAGTTTTTCGGTATTCATCAATATCTCCAAACGGGCTGGTGGCTTGCTCTCGAAGTCGATCACGCTCTTTGCTTCGACGTGAAATTCGTGCCTGCAGTTCAACAACATCTCGCCCACTTTGAAATTGGGCAAACGATAGATTCAGCAAGTGGTGTGCCTCTTGGCGTGAATGCGTTTGTATCAAATTTGCCGCCATGTTGTAGGTTGGTCTAAAGGCCGAAGTCAACTTAAATGAACGACTCAATGCCAGCGCTGCAACTTGCTCAAAAGAAACAAACTGGTTGTACAACACCAAAGCATGCCCAACGGTGTCGATCCCACGTCTCCCCGCGCGTCCCGTGAGTTGTGTGTATTCTGACGCCTTTAAGGGTTGATGGTGCTCACCGGTAAATTTCGTGAGTTTGTCGATAACAACCGCTCTGGCCGGCATATTTAATCCGACGGCCAGCGTTTCCGTCGCAAAAACTAAACGCACCAGACCACGAATGAAACACTCCTCGACGATTTCTTTGAATGCGGGTATCAACCCGGCATGATGGGCTCCGATTCCTGACTCAAGTTGATTGGCAAACTTTGAAAAACTCAAGGCAGCAAGATCGTCGTCAGAAAAATTCGCGAGACGTAGATCAATAATTTCAGATATCTCAGTCCGCTGTTCTGGAGTAGTCAAGCGAATTCGCGCACGCACACATGACTCGGCGGCTTCATCACATTGGTTCCGGCTGAAAATGAAAATGATTGCGGGCAAAAGGTCTTGTTGTTCAAGGAGTTCGGCGACTTCGACTCGAGACGGTGCGAACAGTCTTGAGCGCTTGGCTTCAGGTTTGCTCCGTCGATCTTGGCGATTTCTTGAGCTCTGACCCGATCGATAGTTGGCACGTCGTGCCGACTCAGAAGCGCTCTGCTCAAGGCGAGTGACCTCAGAGTTTGCTTGTCCATTAACAATCGTGTCGAACATTGAAACTTGGTGCGTTGAAGCATCGCCTACGACGAAATGGTTGATTAAATCAACCGGGCGTTTCTCTTCGACTATCGCAACGGTACGACCGCGAACCGTGCTCAGCCATTCTGTAACTTCAGTGGCGTTGGACACGGTGGCCGATAAACAGACCAATTGCACAATGGGGTCGAGATGAATGATTACCTCCTCCCACACGGGACCGCGATAAGCATCTTGCAAAAAGTGCACCTCATCAAGCACAACCACCGCAAGACGATTAAGTGCGTCTGATCTTGCATAAATCATGTTGCGCAACACTTCGGTTGTCATCACCAAAATTGGGGCAGAGGTGTTGATGCTGTTGTCGCCAGTCAGTAGCCCTACTTCTGACTTTCCATAATGTGCCACCAAGTCGTTATATTTTTGGTTTGAAAGAGCCTTGATTGGGGCAGTATAAAACGCACGCTGTTTTTGCTTTATCGCGGCGTCGATCGCATATTCAGCTATCAAAGTTTTGCCTGATCCAGTAGGGGCCGCTACTAAAACCGAACTGCCCGCATCCAATGCGTCAATTGCATCGACCTGAAATTGGTCCAGGGCAAAGTCGTATCTTGCGATTATTGATTCTCGGCTTGGGCGCAACATCAGATTTTTCTACTAATTTGAGGAAACTCCCCGACGGCGTATCACCACGAAACCGACAAAGATCGCAACAAAATATAAAACCGTCAGCGGTAATCCAAGAGCCAACAGAGTGATTGGGTCACCGCTTGGAGTGACAACTGCGGCGACAAAGAAGATCACGATTACGGCATACCGCCACTGTCTCACAAGTGTACGTGGCGTGAGAACCCCAGCTAATTGAAGAAAAACTATAAGTAGCGGAGCGAGAAAACCCACCCCGAAAGCCAAGATCATCAACGTAACAAGGCTGATGTACTTGGTAATTTGAAACGCTTGATTGACTTCTGTTCCCGACCAAGAGATCAAGAATTGCAACGCCCTCGATAACGTCCAATACGCAAGTGAGCATCCCAAGCCGAACAAAACAACGGCGGAGCCGATGAACGGCACCGTGTATTGCTTTTCCTTTTTATTCAACGCAGGAACAATAAATCGCCAAATTTGCCAAAGCAAGACTGGTAACGCCAAAATGAGGCCTCCGTATCCAGCGATCCTCATTCTCGCCGACAAGCCATCGAGTGGCCCAAGTGCGAACAATGATCCGTCACAATTAAAATCGGGACGGTTCGCGCAAAGGTCGCGATAAGGCTTGGTCAAAAATTTCAAAACAGGATCATAAAACGCAAGCACTCCCGCCGCACCAAGGGCTACAGCCAAAATTGAGCGGATTAGACGCATTCTCATTTCTGCTAGGTGTTCGACAAGCGACATTGATTTTTGCCCGTCGACACTCTTGGCTTGAGATCTAAATGCCATGAACTATCCCCAAGATTTCTTTGATTGAGACTTTTTAATTGATGCTTTTTTTCGGGCATCTTTTGGCAAAACTTTTTTGGCCGCAGGCTTTTTCGTTGACGCTTGTTTCGTCGGTATTTTCGTCTTGGTGGTCTTGGCTGACGAAGATTTGGACTTCACCTTTCTTGCGTCATCTTTGCGTTGTTGGGCAATTTTTGCAGCATTGGCGATTCCTTCGGCGATATCTGTGTCGTCATCTTGATCTGAATCCGATTGATCAGATTTCGGTGCTTGTGTTCCTTCAACGCCACTTTCATAGGGTATAAACGTGGGCTCAGCAATTTCTTTTGCAGCAGCTTGAAATTCACTTGCAGTATCAGTAAATAGGGTCTTCATCGAATTCGTTGTATTCATCATCTCTTTTATGGGTTCATCCATCACTTTGCGTAAGTCGGTTTGAACTCCAGATGACATCCGCTTCAACTCGGCATAAAGTTTCCCCATGCGTCTGATTGCGTCAGGCAATTTTTCAGGACCAAGTACCACAAGACCAATTATCAGCAAGAACGTCACTTCGCTGCCGGTCATATTAAACATGTTCAAAGTCTAGGAGAAACCGTCGCATATCATTTGTGTGTGCAACAACGTCTGCCATCGAAATTTGAAACTCCAATTTTGTTCGCTCATCGTGGTGCAAAGGCACACAGTCCTGAAAACACTCTCGAGTCATTCGGATTGGCCATGCGACTTGGTGCAACAGGTTTAGAGACTGATGTCTGGCTCACTAAAGACGGTCATGTCGTCTGTGACCATGATGGAGTGGTCAATAGGCGTCTGAGGCGATCACCGATCAAGAGTTTCAACCGGGATGAATTGGAGCCCTCAATACCAAGCCTTGAAGAGTTATTTTCACGATGCGGTACCGCTATTAATTATTCGATTGATGTTTGCGATGATTCGTCGATAGATAAAATTTTTGAATTAGTTACTCGACTTGACGGTGATTTTTTCAAGAGGGTTTGGCTTTGCAGTCCAAATTATTCTTCACTTTGTGATTGGCACAAGAAATATCCGACTCTGCAACTGGTCAATTCAGTCCGCTTATCGAAGATTTCTGAAGGACCGGAGCGTCGTTGTGCGAATCTTGCCCAAAATGGGATTGTCGCATTGAATATGCACCACACCGACTGGAATGGAGGTTTAGTTGCATTGACGCACCGTTTTGGTTTGGCGGCATTTAGTTGGGATATTCAGCACAATGAGTTGTTTTGCAATGCTTTTCGTATGGGTGTTGATGCAGTTTTTAGTGACTGGACTGATCGAATGGTCGATGCCTACAGAAATGAGTTTGGCGATTAGCCAAATATTCAGAGAATTCTAAACTCGCTCAGGGGCCAGAGTAAAACAAACGCCTGACCGATGATCAAATCCTCATTGATTGCTCCGAACATTCGGCTGTCAAACGATTGAGGTCGATTATCGCCCATGAGAAATATTTCGTCGGCCTCCAGAACTATGGCCTCCATGTCTACGGTGCCACAACGCTCGGCAAGATCCGTCAGTTTGGAATCTCGCATAGGTAGGTAGGGTTCGGGAAGTTTGACGCCGTCAATAAATACAACACATTTAGAAATCGAGATCGTCTCGCCCCCCAGTGCAATTACCCGTTTAATCAGGTCGTCATGTTGAATTTCATTGCCGTTTGGTATTGCTCGATCAAACACCACGACATCACCACGGTCAATTTCACCGAGTCGATACGCCAGTTTGCTGACCAGCACCCGGTTGTCCGAAAACATGGTCGTCTCCATGCTGGGACCCGATATGTAGAACTGTTGCAACAAAAATACGCGAATCACAACTGCGACTACGAGAGCAATCCCGATCACACTAATCCACTCAAGAAAAACCCTGAGCTTCATGAGAACAATTTTTTGAATGTTTATTTTAGTCTGAGTCGACGAAGAGCTAACTGGTTGTTCGTCTTCATGCACGCCCCAATCGTAACGCTGCAGAGTAAAGAATCATTAAAGTGACGCGATCAACTTCTCGACTCTCTCGTCCTTGTACTTGAATGGATCTTTGCATAAGACGGTGCGCTGTTGTTGATCATTTAGTTTCAAGTGCACCCAGTCAACCGTGTAGTCCCTCTTGCGTTCTTTTGCACGTTTGATGAAGGCCCCTCGCAACTTTGCACGAGTCGTTGCTGGCGGTAAATCTTTTGCCTCTTCGACATCTTTGTCATTGCAAATTCGATCAACCAAATTGTGGTTCTCGAGTTTGTAAAAGAGACCGCGGTTGCGACAAATATCGTGGTATTGCAAATCGACCAATAAAGTTCGCGCATCATCCAAAGCCAAGTCATGTTTTTTTCGAAAGGCCTCAATCAAGTGATATTTGATCACCCAGTCAACTTCACGATTGAGCTTCAACGGATCGTTCTCGATTGTCGAAACACAGTGCTCCCACATTTCCAGTGCTCTGATTTCCAGGGGCGCGTAACCGTTCGTGTCGGCAAACTTGAGAGCCTTGTCAAGAAGCTCACGCTGAATATCTAAAGCCGAGAGTTCCCGACCCGAGGCAAGTCGAATCTTGCGCCTGCAAGTCATATCCTGACTGATCTCGCGAATCGCCCGTGTCGCATTCTCCAATGTGTAATCACGCAGGATGTTTGGACTCTCCTCCATCATCCTCAAAACACACGCTGTCGAGCCCAACTTTAAAAAGTTGGTGTACTCACTCATATTTGAATCACCGACTATTACATGAAGTCGTCGAAATTTCTCCGCGTCGGCGTGAGGTTCATCACGAGTATTGATTATCGGTCGACTTCTGGTTGTAGCCGAACTTTGGCTCTCCCATATATGTTCTGCACGCTGGGCAATTGAATAAATTGGTCCTCGCGCAGTCTGCAAAACCTTTCCAGCGCCTGTATAGATCTGTCTCGTAACCAGAAAAGGAATCAACACCTCGGAGTAACGCTCGACATCATCGGCGCGCGCAGTCAGATAGTTTTCATGACAGCCATAACTGTTGCCTGCCGAATCCGTGTTGTTTTTGAAAAGATAGATGGTTCCGCGAATCCCCTCTTCGCGAAGCCGTTGTTCGGCACCTTCAAGGAGCTGTTCAAGAATGCGCTCGCCTGCTTTATCGTGAACAACGCAGTCATAAATAGAATCACATTCGGGTGTCGCATATTCAGGATGAGATCCGACATCCAAATAGAGGCGAGCGCCGTTTTCCAGAAAGACATTAGAGCTTCTTCCCCAACTCACTACTTTACGAAACAAATACCTCGCAACTTCGTCAGGGCTGAGTCGGCGCTGACCGCGCAAAGTGCAAGTAACTCCATATTCATTTTCTAAGCCGAAAATTCTGCGATCCATAGTAGAAACTTAGTCAGTCTGACGAGGCCAAGTCACATGCCCCGTAACGAAATCAGTTGATTATCGCTTCGACTTCGTTGTCGGTGATTCGGCGGAAGCATCGCCGACGTCCGTTTCTCTCTAACACGGCAATCTCTAAATCGGTGTGTGCAAGCTTCGTTTCCGAACCCGAAAGGGCCCCAATTGCATTCTTCAGCGCTTCCTTGAGCGAAGCATCTGCGAGATAACCAGTTTTGAGTCGATCGGCTACGGCTTGAGAATCGCCACCAAGCACGCTGAAATTATGCTCGTCGAGAACAGTTCCGTCATACATCACATGAAAAAGCCGATCACTGCTTTTCTCGACGCCTATTTCGGCGACGAGTAATTCAACTTCCATCGGCTTTGGCGCCTCGCTAAAAACTTGACTGAGAATCTGTGCGTACTGATTTGTCAAACTACGAGCGTCAACATCTTGCCGCGAAAATTGATAACCCTTGATATCCGCCGCACGAACCCCCGCTACGCGCAGTTGATCAAACTCGTTGTACTTACCGACGCCGGCAAAAGCGATTCTGTCGTAGATTTCACTGATTTTGTGCAATGTCGAGGATGGATTTTCTGAAACGAGTGCGATTCCGTTGTCGTACTGAAGGGCGACCAAGGCTCGACCTCGCGCGATTCCTTTTCGGGCAAAGTCTGCCCGATCCTTCATGAACTGTTCGGGTGGTACGTAGTACGGAGTGTTCATCGCGCGCCGACCTCCTTAGCAATGTCGCTGAAAATTTTTGCCGAAGTTTCATCTGTCACGGAACTCCAACCTTGTTTCGTGATCGAGGCAATAACTGGATAAATCCCACGCATTGAATCTGGTCCTCCTGTTGCCGAATCGGCATCCGAGGCCTCCCAAAGGGCGCGAGCGCAGAGCTTTATGGCGTCGTCCGTCGAAAGATCGCGACGCCACGCTATTCGCATCACTGTCGATGCATGCAACATTCCCGACCCCGTTGCAACGAAGTCTTTCTCTTCGTATCGGCCACCAGTTACGTCGTAATCCCAAAGGCGTCCAGAATTTGAATGAGCATCGAAACCCGCAAATATCGGTACGACGACCAACCCTTGCATCGCGGCAGGCAAATTACTTCGAACGAAACTTGATAGTTGATTGGCTTTTCCCTCTAGCGAAAGAGTCTGACCTTCAACCTTCTCGTAATGCTCGAGTTGAAGTTGAAACAACTTGATCATCTCCATCGCAGGACCTGCAGCACCAGCGATTGCTACTCCGCTGAATTCATCAGCCTGCACAACTTTTTCCATGCTGCGGTGGCTGATCAAATTGCCTGATGTCGCCCGCCTGTCACCAGCCATTACGACACCGTCTTTACAACGCATAGCGACGCAGGTTGTCGCATGCGGAATGACTAACTCATGATCTACAGAGACCGATCCGAAGGGCGACAAACCGACCCGCCTGAGAAGTTCGTCAAAATTCGCGCCCGGATCTGACCCTGCCTCAAAAATTGGCATCGACATGGTTTTAGGCTACGGCTACTGGCCGCCCTTCTGCACGTAATTCTTTACGAAGTCCTCCGCGTTTGTTTCCAAGACATCATCGATTTCGTCAAGTAGATCATCCAATTCGGCGATTAATCTGTCACCATTGGTTGCAGGTTTGGTTTCTTCGACCGTGTCGGTTTCGGTTACAACCTTCGTCTGTTTTTGCTTGCGGGTGGTTTCAGGCATATGCGCACCATAGCGAATAATCGGAGTGATGTAAACATCAAGTTAAAAAAACGAGCGATTATTTAGTATTCAATTACTGGGTTTGAAGCTTGAGTTTGAAACTGCGTCTCCAAGGGCCGCAACCAAATCTGATGGGGTCTGGCAACGAGCCAAAAGTTCTTCGGTCATTGCTTTGGTTCCGCGGAGGGGCTCCATCATCGGAACTCTTCTTAGCGGACCAGTACCAACATCGAACACAACACTGTCCCAGTTTGCGGCCACAACATCATCAGGCCATTTCTCCAGACATTTGCCCCTGAAATAGGCGCGTGTGCTTGCAGGTGGTGCGCTGCAAGCATCAAGTGCCTGTTGATCTGATACAAGTGTCTCCAGACCAGCACGAAGTGCCAGACATTTTCCGGGGCGCATATCGTGATATTGCAGATCGACCGCCTTAAGTTTTGCGTCTGTGTCACGCAAATTATGTCTCGATACCAGTCCGTCGATAATTCGCTTCTTGGCGACCCAGTCAACCATGTGTGCGACACTCAGCGGTTCAGTTTGTAGCCCTTCGATTACCTCTCGCCAACGGCGCAAGATACTTTCACCGACAGCCTGACCAACAGATTCGAGACCGAATTTCCGAGCGTAGCGATCTGCGTTTTGGTAGAGCGATTCTTGTATTTCAAGTGCAGTCATTCGTTTACCGTTCTCGAGCGCAATTACCTGTCGCAAAGACGGATCATGACTGACCTGACGAATCGCGGACACCGGATTGAGCAGTAGCAAATCTTCGGACATTTGATCGTCCTCAATCATTGCTAGCAAGATTGCCGTGGTGCCAAGTTTCAAATATGTCGCTACTTCACTCATATTGGCATCACCGACGATCACATGAAGCCTCCTGTATTTAGTTGGATCGCAGTGCGGTTCATCGCGGGTGTTGATAATCGGTCGTTTGAGTGTGGTTTCAAGCCCGACTTCCTCTTCAAAAAAATCCGCACGCTGGCTGAGTTGGAATGCAACTGAATCCTTTGGCATCGACTCGAATTCGGTACCCACTTTTCCGGCGCCACAAAATACTTGCCGTGTCACAAAATGTGTCGTTATCAATGCAGCCATCTTGGCAAAAGGCAACTCGCGAGCAAGAAGATAATTTTCGTGGCACCCATAACTGTTGCCTTTTCCATCGGAGTTATTTTTATAAGCAACCAGCTCGGCGCCGTCAGGCAAGAAACCTTTCGCGGCGATCATGCTTTGCCGCACTATTTCTTCCCCTGCGCGGTCATAAATTAGGGCCTCGTCAACGGTCCTGCATTCAGGCGTTGAAACTTCGGGGTGAGCATGATCGACGTAGTACCTGGCACCATTTGTCAGAACCGTGTTCACCAAGTGCATCTCGATCTCGGGTGGAAACGAATCGTCCAGCGAGAAACCCCTGGCGTCATTTCCGGGTTGTTCGTCTTCAAAATCCCAACCGATATTTTGATCGAAGCGACCCACGTACGAATTAATCAACAAAGAAGACGCCGTGACGGCGCTCGCCTCCATACCCGTGGAGATGATTCCGTATTCGGTCTCAATGCCACAAATTTTTGGGATACTCACCGAATCCTCAGAGATATTGCCCCGTCGCGGTTTTTTCGATCGCACGGCCACCGGACTTTGAGTCGCTCTCATTGTTTACAAGAGTGCGAATGAAGACGATGCGTTCGCCTTTCTTGCCCGAAATTTTCGCCCAGTCATCCGGGTTAGTGGTATTCGGCAAATCTTCGTGCTCTTTGAATTCTTGGCGAATTGACAACGTAAGATCAAGCAGTTGTATACCGCGTTCGCCCCCGCTGATTAGTCGTTTAATCGCAAGCTTCTTTGCGCGTCTGACAATATTCTCGATCATCGCGCCTGAAGAAAAGTCTTTGAAAAACATGGTGTCGCGATCACCATTTTGATAGGTAACTTCCAGAAATCGATTGTCATCGTCTTGGCGATACATTTCATCAACGGTCTTATCGATCATTTGCGAAATTGTTTTTTCTAGGTCACCGCCACTTCGATCGATCTCGGTTGCCGATATCGGCACCTCACTCGTCAAATACCGCGCGAATATTTGACGCGCCGCGTCTGCATTTGGCCGATCTATGCGAATTTTTACATCAAGTCTTCCTGGCCGAAGAATTGCTGGGTCGATCAAATCTTCACGATTCGTTGCACCTATCACAATTACATTTCTCAAACCCTCGACGCCGTCTATCTCTGCAAGCAATTGTGGGACGATTGTCGACTCCATGTCCGAGGATATTCCGGTGCCACGTGTTCTGAACATTGAATCCATCTCGTCAAAGAAAACGATTACTGGCCAACCTTCCTCACTTTTTTCACGCGCTCTTTGAAACACCAATCGAATCTGGCGCTCGGTTTCGCCCACATACTTATTGAGCAATTCGGGGCCTTTGATATTTATGAAATAACTTCTTGCCTTTTCTCCACCGTTCGCAGCTGAGACTTTTTGCGCCAGACTGTTTGCAACTGCTTTCGCAATCAGAGTTTTGCCGCATCCTGGTGGCCCGTAAAGCAAAATTCCTTTCGGCGCGGGTAATTGGTGTTCTGCGAATAGTTCGCTGTACAAAAAAGGTAGTTCAACCGCATCCGCTATCTGCTCGATTTGTGAGTCAAGACCACCGATATCGGCGTATGAAATATCCGGTACCTCCTCAAGCAACAGATGCTCGACTTCGGGTTGAGTCAAACGCTCGAGAAGCAGATTTGATTTTGAGTCCATCCGCAAAAGATCACCATTTCGAAGATGCACTCCACGTAATGCGTCTGCCAATTCGCAAACACGTTCGTCGTCACCGCGTCCAGTGACTACGGCTCGTATACCGTCCTCGAGCACCTCTTTAAGATGAACCACTTCGCCGATCGGCTCGGATGCTCGAACCTTAATCACATTGAAACTCTCGTTTAGGACTACCTCTGCGCCCCGCTCAATCTTCTCAATATCAATGTCAGGGTTTACTGTGACTCGCATTTTTCGACCGTTGGTCAAAATGTCAACTGTTAGATCATCGTTCTTACCGACGATGACCCCGTATCCAGATGGTGGCTGCGTTAATTTTTCAACTTCATCTCGCAGTGTCGCAATGTGCTCACGAGATTCGCGAAGTGTGTATGAGAGTTTTTCATTTTGTGCAACGGCGTGCGCAAGTTGCCCTTTGGTCTCGAGTAATTTGTCTTCGAGATGCCGTGCATGCTCGCGTGTTGACTCAGGGTTGTCGTCTCCTGCTCGTGCCATCGTGAATTTTGCCTCTCTTTGATTCTCGGTTCATACCGTATAGGTCAATCGGCGAGATACAAAAATTGTGGAACGGCTAAAACGCCAAGAGCACGAATTTGCGGTGTATCATAATCTCGTTGCGGTAACAGCCTTAATCGAGGGAGAGTCAAATGAAAGTTTGGATTGATCAGGATCTTTGCACGGGCGATGGTCTTTGCGAAGAAATTGCGCCTGATGTTTTTACTTTGCTTGACGACGGCTTGGCTTATGTCCGGGAGGGCGAAAAAGTTTTTGCAACCGCAAAAGGCAACGAGCAGGGTGCCGCAGGTGTCGCTAATTTTGCAGACTCGATGCTGGATGCGGTCGTAGAATCTGCCGAGGAATGTCCTGGAGAGTGTATTTTCATCGAGCCGTAATAACGGTCCACAAATTTAGGCGCCGATAAATCTTGCGCTTGTCAAAAAGCCGGTATGGGCAACCATTCTGTGATCGGGTCGCACTGAAGCATCTTCGATGTGCCAGGTTCGATGCAACACCTCCAAGGTTCGGTGATCGAGCCATCCTTCACCCATCGCTTCTTGGGTTCGCACAGCCTGAGTGATGCTCGGCGAATAAGAAACGACCAAAGCACCTTTTCGCAGCACCTGATTGGCATGTGCAATCACTTGCCACGGTTCGGGCAAATCCAAAACCATTCGGTCAAAATCAGTCTCGTCGATCCCCAGATAGGCATCACGAATCGACACGGAGTATCTTTCGAGCGCAGATTCTCCGAGAAATTCTCGAATGTTTGTTCTCGCACGATTCGCAAAATCCTCACGCAACTCATAGCCGGTGATGATCGCTCCGTAGCGGAGCATCGTCATTGACAAAGCTCCTGATCCGAGGCCAGATTCGAACACCTTTACGCCCGGTGTGATGTCAGCCATCATGCAAATAGGTGCAAGATCTTTTGGATAGATCACTTGGGCTCCGCGGGGCATTTGCACAACAAAATCTTCCAGGGTCGGACGCAAGACGACGTAATAAGCTCCTTTGGTCGACTGCACAGAAGCGCCTTCGTGTACATCGAGGATCAAGCTGTGAGCGAGAAAGCCCGCATGGGTGTGAAACTCGCCGCCTTCTTTCAACGTAAAAAGATAACGACGCTTCTTAATGTCAAGAAGTAAAACTTTTTCACCGTAACTAAACATGGCCAAATTCTGATGGCGGATAATTGAGTGGCACTTGCGTCAACGAATCGAACGCGATTTGATTGTGATTGAGTCGCCCTTACGCACCTTGCGTCGAACAACTTTCTGGTCGGGCGACTTCGTGTGCTTTCGGAGAAAACGATAGACACCTAACCAAAAACTCAATTTGGCAGAACGAGAGACGAATTTTTGAAGCATTGATTCTTGAGTTACTTGTCACTGAATATTTCGATGATGCTGCGATTCTTCTTGCCACTGCGACGACCGAACATAAATGTGGTCAATAACGCCACGACCGCGACTCCAATTTTGACCAGTCGGATTTGTTCCGATTTATCGGTGACTTTGGACTGAATATCCTCCTGAAACATCAACAACTGATGCTGCAATTCGTCCCGTGTTACGCGATGTTCTAGTTGCTTCATAAATTATCTCTCTAGCGTTCCGCGTTTGATTCGCGAACTCGCCACGATTCCAACAATCAAACAAATCACTACAGTTATCAAATAGCAGAGCCAAGACCAAGTATTTGATGCACCCAAGGGAGTTGTTTGAACCAGTCTTAAAACGCCCAATGAACCGATCACAACGCCGATACTCATCAACACGGCAGCAAACAGACCGAACCCGATCCATCGTCCAGCGCCCCTGATTGGATCTATCGCCTCTTGCTTCGCATATTTGACGACGAGGTCGTACAACGCGGAAATTTTGATCTTGTCGTCGAATTTGTCATCGGGCACCCACTTATTCTACGAGCCCGCTCTATTTAAGTGGTGCGACCTTTTCGAGATCTATTGAGTCGCCCCCGAATGCCAACGAAGAAACCAACGAGTTCCAAATTGGGATGTAGATCTCCGTGGTCGATGAACCGGGGCCATTGAGTAGCAGGGTAAACACGGTGGCGCGATCATTGCGGAATGGAAACACCCCTGAGAGCGCCTTGACTCCCGTGAGTGTGCCTGTTTTACCGCGCAATACATTGAACGCCGGTCCGGTCGTAAAATTTTCACGCAGAGTCCCAACCGAACCTGCAAGAGACATTCCCTTTACCAGATCGCTATTTGCACCTGCACGTTGAAGAAGCGCGGTGAGCAAACCGCAGGTTAAACGTGTGGAACGGTCTAGTCCTGATCCATCGCCAAGTGCAACGCCGGCAGAAGGTAGTTGCCATTCAACAATCTTGTTGGCGATGACTTCTAACCCTGCGACTCTCGTAGCCGAACCCTTTGAGACTCTTCCGATTTCCTTCAACAAAAGTTCGGCGGTGTTGTTGTCACTGTTGGTCAACATTTCTGCGACGATGTCACGAAGGGGTGCCGAATCAATTTTCACAATCTGTGGGGTGTTTGCGGGGGCGGTGCCAATATCGGGCGAGCCCTTAACAAAAATTCCGGCTTCTTTCAACAGACGAGTGAATTCTTTCGCCGCCGAAAATGCGGGGCTAGCCGGTTTGACAGGCGATTCTGTTAAGTTCGCGTCATTTATCATCAGCGCACCCAGAGGGCCGGCCTCGGTGCCCCGAATTCCGTCACCCCAATTCGGAGAATACCGCTCATTATCGTAGAGCGATTCATCTCCGACGACGCTTCCTGTAACGCTCTTGATGCCAGTCGACGCAAGTTTTTCGACGAGGCCTTCAATGTAGGTTGGCGTTAATGTCGGAAATCTTTCGGTTTGCGGGTATGAGCGTGTTGAAAGTAAGGGATCACCAGAACCAACAAGCCAAAGATCGCCTCGGACAACAGAACCTTCAACAACGCCGACAAGCTTCGTTGAAAAGACTGTGTCTGGTTTTATGACTTCTAACGCAACCGCCGCAGTCAAAAGTTTCATGTTGCTACCAGGAATCAAAGAAAGATCTGAGCGTAAAGAAAAAATTTCTCGATCATCGGTACGAACAGTAAGGCAAGACTCGGCAGGCAATGTCGTGGTCAGTTGTTGCAATCTTGCGGCCACTCGAACCTTGAGTGTTGATTCAACTAGCGCTTGCGGAATTCTTCTTGCAGAAATTATCGGCGTGGCTGGTTGCTTTGCGAGCTCTGGAAGGGGTGCAAGAGATCCTGTTTTGGATTCTTTGCTTTGGGCAACTTCCATTACCGACACCAAAGGCACACAGCCGAGCAAAGTTACGAATAGCAATACTCCAATCAAGGTATTAATTTGCGTACGTTCGCAGTATTCGTTAAACCGTTTGAGTTGCTTGAGAAGAATCATTTCGCGATTCCGCACCATTTTGCGTATTGATATGTGAGTGCAAGTGCTCGAGCCGCGCGCTGTCCATTGGCGTAGCAAAGTCTCCCTGATTCCTGAACGGCCATTACGCCAGGATTCTTGACATCAGCAACGCCTAATTCAGTCGCAACGAGAATCGGTTTGTCGGTTTGGATAGAAAGTTCAGCGGCAACTTGGGCAAAACGCTCATCCTGTCGCTGGTGATAACTTACGATTCGCTCCAATCCATGTTCTGGATAAAAAGGCCCTTCAGTCATAAGCCGTGCTTGGTTGGATTGGATACCGAGCCCAAGAAAAATCAATGAGTCGACAGATGGGTGTATGGCGATAAGTCGCATCACTTCGGGAATCGTGTCTCGTGTTTCGCCACCCGCGCAATCAACAGGGTTATTGTGACTCCAGCGATCTGGCAAAAGTGCAGATATTGCATCACTTAGATCAGTCGGAAGTTCAATCAAGTTCAACACACTGTCGTTCGATATAACGTCAGATGTCACGACTCCCCAACCACCAACAGTGGTCAGCACAACAACATTGGGTCCTTTCGGTAATGGCTGAGTTGCAAATGTCGCCGCAACATCAAACGCCTCTTCTGCACTGGCTACTCTGGTGACGCCATTCGCAAAGCAAACACCATCAAATACTCGATCGTTGCTGGCTAATGCGCCAGTGTGGCTTGCAGCCGCAAGTGCACCGCTCGATGTTGATCCGCCTTTAACAACTACAAGAGGCTTTACTTTGGTGATCGACTTCATGCTTGCCGCTAGTTTTTCGCCATCTTGGATACCTTCGATATAGACAAGCGCGACTGCGGTTGCATCGTCAGCAGCAAAAAAATCCAGAACTTCAGGAACACCAGTACACGCGGCGTTACCCGCCGAAATAGCCCGAGCAATACCTACGTTCGTAAATCTCGCATAGTTCATGAAGCTCGAAACGAAATTGCCACTCTGGCTTGCCACTGAAATTCTGCCTTTGGGTGGGTATGGACCGACAATTTGTGCGCAAAGATTTGCAGGTGTGCTGACAAGTCCCTGCCCGTTAGGACCTAACAATAAAATATCAAGCTCGCGGGCTTTGTCCATGAGAAACTGTTGAGCTTGAATGCCAGCCTCGCCGGCTTCGCCATAACCGGCCGAAGTTATGTAGACCGAGCGGATATTTTTTCGACTGCAAGCCTCAAGAATTGCGATATTTGTCGATGCCGGCGTGCATACAAAAGCCATATCAATTTCATCTGCGGGCAAATCGTCGATTGAGGCAACCGATTTCACACCGAGCACGCTGGCGAGTTCAAGATGCGTCGCGAAGATCTGCCCTTGGTATCCACATGAAATCAAATTGTGCAATGAGACAAAGCCGAACTTTCCTGGGTGGGTTGAGGCACCAACTACGACCACGCCTCGTGGGTTGAACAAGGTTTCAAACAATCGAACATTTGAATTCGTTGATTGCATTTCTTTTGTTCGTTGAGTGACACTCGTTCCCGACCTCTGCGAATCCTTAACTACCAGAGCATCAACTGCAACGATTGAACCGTCTTCCCTAATTAAAACGGGATTGATGTCAATTGAAGAGATGCTGGGGTCGTTTTCGGCCGCTCTTGAAAGTGCCACAAGTAAATTTGACAATTGTTCACTTGAAACGGCAGACTCGCCACGAAACTCTCCGAACAATTTCTTTTGTTGCAAACGGTTTTGCATAGCGAGAGCGCCAGTCTTAGAAAGCGGCACGGGAGCAAACGCAACATCTGCAATCACTTCTGTCAAGATGCCACCCAAACCGAGCATCACGAATAGTCCGAATTGTGGATCGCGCATGATGCCAGCAATCAACTCACGCTTCCCCGACTCCATTTTCGCCACCAAAAGTGATACTCGACCGTCATCGGACGATGCTTTTGCGAGAAGGTCGCGAGCGGCCACTGCCGCCGTCGCGGCATTATCGATGCCAAGCCGCACGAGTCCACGTTCGGTTTTATGTGAAATCGATTCACCACATAATTTTATGACAACAGGAAAACCAATCTGTTCGGCGGCCTTGACCGCTTTGTCGATTGAATCTGCGTCTGCGGTGACTTCTGTTTCGTCCGCGAAAACTACGCCAAACTGTTTGAGCAAGGACTTGGACTGAGCCTCCGAAAACGTTGTTTGACCCGAGATATTCACATCGTCAGAGTAGTGTGAGTCTCATGCTCAATGTGGTAAAAATTTTATTGTTGTCGCTTTTCATTGGTTTCTCGGTCACAACGCTGGCGAATCTTGCAACGACAGTTTATTTGCATCGTGCCCTCGCCCACAAGGCCTTAACGCTGCATCCTTTCGCAATTTTTTGCGCGCGATTGACAATTTGGCTTGCAACTGGCATTCGACCGCGTCAATGGGTCGCGGTTCATCGCAAGCACCACGCGTTCACCGATCAAGAGGGCGATCCACATTCGCCAGTGCTGCTCGGTTGGAAGAATGTTCAGATGCGTAATGTTGTTTTGTATCGCAATTCGGCAAACGACCCTCAAACAACAGAGCGTTACGCCAAAGATCAACCACAGACTCGTTTGGACAAATTGTTTTTTGATCGCGCATTAGTTGGTCTGGGACTTGGCATTGTTATTTTAATTTTTGCTTTCGGACCGCTGATTGGAATACTTGCTGCAGTGGTGCACTTAAACGCGTATCTCGCAGGTTCTGCTGCCGTAAACGCAATCGCCCATCATTTTGGTCGCCATCCATACGCCAACGGCGCTGGGAATCTGCAGTGGCTTGCGTTGCTAACTGCAGGCGAAGGCTTGCACAACAATCATCATGCGGCACCGACTTCGGCACGACTCTCGCACCGTTGGTACGAACTTGATCCAGGTTGGTGGCTGATTCAGTTACTCAGTTCGTTAAAGCTCGCCAAAGTGCGTCTAGCGACCGTGCGCCTAAAATCTTCGCCACATCGGCTTAGCGCCTAACTATTCGGGATCCAAATACTTGGCTGACCTATGCAGATAATTTCGGCGCTGTTCGTGGAGAACTTCGCTCTTCGCCAAGCACCTGGCTCAAGTACTCGCATTGATTTGACTGGTGCGTTTTTTTCGATGGCGGCGCCGAGTCCAATTCCGGTGACAATCGATCCGCATCTTGTTGTTTTGATCTATTGCAGTCCCGACGAGCCCGGTAACTCGTTACTTGAGGTAATTTTTCGGGCAGGTCCATCTGTCGATGATGAGCAATTGGCTCGCAACGTAAGCCCGTTTACCGTTGAACCTGGAAAATTTACGTACAGGCTTGTCCGTGGAGAACTGCTTCTAACTAGTTATACGCAGATTTTTGCACACTGTCGAATCGCTACTGCCCCATGGCATCTTGTGCCGTTGACGCTTTTACCTCCAGTCGCGACTGGGTCAAATTCAGACAACAGCGCTTAATCCAACTACATTTAGCGCAGTGAGTTCTCGTTTAACAGATCAACAAGACGCCGACGCGGTCTCGGTAATTCGAGGTTTGGCAATGGATGCCCCATTGGCTGCCAAGAGCGGCCATCAGGGCACGGCGATGTCTCTCGCTCCTTTAGGGCATGTCCTGTTTAGTCGGATAATGCGACACAGTCCGAAAGATGCCCACTGGCGAAATCGCGATCGCTTTATTCTCAGCAATGGTCACGCATCGATTCTGCAGTACGCCTTGCTATTTCTAAATGGTTATGGATTAGAACTAGACGATCTTAAAAAGTTCAGGCAGTATGACTCTGCGACACCTGGTCATCCAGAAGTCGGGCACACCGCGGGAGTTGAAGTCACAACTGGTCCGTTAGGTCAAGGTTTCGCCAATGCAGTCGGTATGGCAATAACTGAACGACATTTGCGAGCTCGTTTTGGTGCGGTGGCTTGTGATCACCACACCTATGTCTTGGTTGGTGATGGTTGCTTCATGGAAGGAATCAGCCATGAAGCGGCATCTCTTGCGGGTCATCTAAAACTTGATCGTTTAATTTGTATTTTTGACGACAACGGGATCACTATTGACGGCTCGACTTCGCTCTCATGTTCAGATGATGTTGCCAAACGATTCTCTAGTTATGGCTGGAATGTGATGCAACTTGGCGAGATTGCCGACGATTTGGATGCGCTTGAAGATGCATTAATTACGGCACGATCGAATATTGGTGCACCAACATTGTGCATTTTGAAATCGCATATCGGTACTCCATCACCCGACTTCACTGATAGTCATGAAGCACATGGGAACCCTTTCAATGCCGGGCACGTCGCGGCAACCAAGAAAGTCATGGGTATCCCCGACGAACCATTTTGGGCACCAACCGACTTGGTGGATGCAATTCGCAAGCATGCGATTACTCGCGGCGCTGAATTGGTGGCAAGTTACGACAAAGACATTGCGTCACTCAGCGAAAATTATCTGTGGGATGCTGCATGGAGCCCACCCAACTCGACTTCGTTTAGTTCACTGTTGCCGAGTTACGACGAGACCGCCAGTTTTGCGACTCGACAGATCATTCAGAAAGTTCTTGATGCCTCGCTTCCCGCGATACCAGGATTGGTCTCTGGTTCAGCAGACCTGACCGGCAACACAGGCACGAAACTTTCGAAGCAGGTCGCCCACGGCTCAAAAGCGCCGGATGGTCGGCAAATCTATTTTGGAATACGCGAACACGCAATGGGTGCCGCAATCGTCGGCATGGCACTGCATGGCGGGGTTCTGCCGGTTGCAGGTACATTTTTTGTTTTCGCTGACTATATGCGTCCCGCGATTCGCCTTGCCGCAATTTCTGGAGCCAGATGTGTGTTCATCTTTTCCCATGATTCTGTCGGCGTCGGCGAAGATGGTCCAACACACCAGCCTGTCGAGCAACTTGCCTCATTGCGTGCAATACCCGGGCTTCAAGTAATTCGTCCCGCTGACCCCAACGAGACGGTGGCGGCATGGTGTGCAGCAGTTGACCACAAGGGCCCTACTGCTTTGATTCTCTCGCGACAAACAGTACTGAGCGTGACTGATGGTTCCGCTGTTGCTACTGGTGCGGGCGTTGTTCGTGAATGTGAAGGCAAACCTTCGATTATTTTGGTAGGTACGGGTAGCGAGGTCGGATTGTGCGTGAACGCTGCGGACGAACTTTCTAAAACTGGCGAAAAATGTCGTGTCGTGTCGATGCCAAGTTGGGATCGATTTGAGCGATTGAGCAAAGAGCAGCAACAAAAAATTTTCCCCAAGGATGTTCCGGTATTGTCGGTCGAGGCTGGTGTAACGATGGGATGGGAGCGTTATGCAGACCACACAATTGGAATCAATCGTTTCGGCACGAGTGCACCTGGTGCGATTGCCCTTGAGAAGCTTGGCATCAATTTAGAGGCAGTGCTTAAAGCGAGCAGATCTCTGATCAAGGATTACAACACACAATGAGTGATCGCCTGAAGCGTTTGTTCTCAGAGTATGGACAAAGTCCATGGTTAGACAATTTGAAGCGAAGTTACATCACAAGTGGAGAACTCGAGCGGGTTCGCGTAAATGGAATTCGAGGCTTGACCTCAAATCCGACGATTTTTCAGAAAGCAATTCAGGGTTCTGATGAGTACACCGAGCAGTTCAAATCATTGATTTCGTCGAACACCAGCCCCCTCGAAAGTTACTGGGCTCTCGTACTGCAAGACATTCACGGGGCGTTGGATGTTTTCGCACCGCTGTATGAATCGTCTGGTGGTCTTGACGGATTCGTCAGTGTCGAAGTTGATCCAAGTTTGGCCCATAAAGGCGATCAGACACTAGTCGCCGCACGCCAACTTGACGAGCGAGTCAACCGTGACAATGTGATGATAAAAATTCCTGCTACTAAAGAGGGCATTCCCGCGATACGCGCGATGATCAGCGAGGGACGGAATGTAAACGTCACGCTTATTTTTAGTCTTGAAAGATATCAAGAGGTGATGAACGCCTATGTTGATGGCCTCGAGTTGCTCGCAGTAAGCGCGCCACAGAAGGTTCGGCACGTCGCGAGTGTCGCAAGTTTCTTTATTTCGCGTGTTGATACCGAAATTGATCGGTTGCTCGAACTTAACGGCAGCGACGGGGCTATCGCTTTGTGCGGAACGGCTGCAGTCAATCAGGCGAAACTTGCATATCAGATGTTTGAAAAAACATTTTCGGGGAAGCGATGGAACAACTTGCTCAAGCACGGCGTGCGGGTTCAAAGGCCACTTTGGGCTTCGACTTCAACGAAAAATGCGAAATATTCCGACACGCTTTATGTTGACTCGCTGATCGGACCCAACACCGTGAACACTCTGCCCGATGCAACAGTTGATGCTTTCTCAAATCGTGGCAATTTGGCTCTGGCGATCACAAGAAACGTGGATCAAGCCGATGCACAATGGCGGCAACTCGAAGACTTCGGTGTGAATGTTGCAGATGTCGCGGCTCGTCTTGAGAGCGATGGTGTGAAATCGTTTCAAAATAGTTTTGATGAATTGATATCAGTTCTTACGGCAAAGGCAAACGAATTGAAACAATGAAAAGAGATACCCCGATCGATGACGCCAAGTTGAAGTTGCTGATCGATGAATTGGTATCCAGTGCGTTAGTGCAACCGACTGTCAACAAGTTGAACAAGAAACTCGTCGTTGAACTCATTACGACTTCACTGAAATTGGGTAATGATAAGCCAAACACTTTGAATCTCAAGATTGCTACCGCGGCATTAACAGAGATGCAAGAAGCATTCGTAATGTTCGCCCCGTACACCAATCGCAAGAAAGTGACCATTTTTGGATCTGCTCGCACGACCAAAGATGATCCCTTGTACAAACTGACACAAGAAGTCGCAAAGTCGCTATCTGAAAATGGTTGGATGGTGGTCACCGGTGCCGGACCAGGGATCATGGAGGCAGGCATGTCTGGTGCTGGACGCGAAATGTCAATTGGAGTCAGCATCCGTTTACCCTTTGAGACTTCCGCAAATTCGATTATTGCAGGCGATGAAAAGTACGTGGCGATGCGTTATTTTTTCACTCGCAAACTGATGTTGGTTAAAGAGTCGGACGCGTTTATTTGTATGCCCGGCGGATTCGGCACGCTTGACGAGATGTTTGAGCTACTGACTTTGCTCCAGACGGGCAAGGGCAATCCTGCGCCGATCGTACTGCTCGACTTGCCTGGTGACCCGTTTTGGGAGGATGTCGATTCATTCGTTAAAAAATCTCTGATACCCCGCCAACTTGTCTCCGAATCCGATTTGGCTTTATACCACGTTGCGACGGGTGTGCCGGACGCAGTAAACACCATCAAGAACTTTTACCGCAACTACCACTCCATGCGAATGGTCGGAAATCTCACTGTGATCAGACATCAACGAGAGCTATCCGACAAGCAATTGCTGGTGTTAAACCAGCAATTCGCACATCTTTCACAAGCAGGGAAAATTGAAAAAATTAAGCCGACTGGTGTCGAAATTGCCGATAAGGACAACTTGGATAAGCACAGGATCGCCTTTCAATTCGCTAGACGAGATTTTGGGGGCTTACGAACGTTGATCGACCAACTAAATCAAAATTAATTGGGATCTAAAGACTGTTGGCGAGCCAAAAGACCGATCGCCTTTTCAATTGCTCGTCGCGCTTGGGTTAGTGTGCGTTCGATTTCTGGTCGTTTTGACTCGCCCTGGGCATGCGCCTGTTTCAAGACGGTCAGCGCTTGGTCACCAAGAGTCTCTGAAATATTTCTCAACTGCTGAATAATCTCATCGTTGTTTTGCGCTGAATTTTGCATGATGCAATAAGTATGCCACTAGCCTGCTCCAACATGTCTAAGCCCGAAGAACTTCACGAATGGATAAGTTTTGCCGACCCGGACCTGGAGCAGACATGGATGATTGACGCAACATTTCTTCGATCGAACTGGACTTGCATTTATGGAAACGGCTGCAAAGGTATTCTCGACGATGCGGACATAACATTGCATCAAGGATGCTGCAGCTACGGTGCGCACTTCATAGATAAAGATGATCTCGCGTCGGTCAAGAAAAGCGTCAAACGATTAAAGCCTGAGCATTGGCAAAACTATGATCGCGGACAGCAGGGCAAGTGGCTAGGCAAAGAAGAAGACGGTTCAGACATAACGACTTCGTACAAAGGTGCCTGTATCTTCCATAATCGTCCGGACTTCGAGGGCGGAATGGGCTGTGCTTTTCACGTGGCTGCAACAGATGAAGGCGAACGCCCAATGGATTGGAAGCCAGATGTTTGTTGGCAAGTGCCGTTGCGCCTTGAACAACACGTTGAAGATGAAAACCACGTTTTGTCGATCGTGCGCGAATGGAAGCGACGCGATTGGGGTGGTGGGGGTTTCGACTTTGATTGGTGGTGCACCGACGACTCTGCTGCGTTTGTTGGTTCGCGGCCTGTATACAAATATCTGAAGGACGAATTGATTGAACTCTGTGGTGACGAGATCTATGAAATGATCGTGAAACAAATACAGAAACCGCAAACGACTTTTCTGCCTCACCCGCAGGTGAAGCGCAAAAGCAAGGTCAAATAGTCGTTTTTGCGTAAATTCGCAGATGTATTTCTATTTGGTATTTTTGGTGTTTTTACGACGGTCTTCAATGGAGAGAAAGCGCTTTCGAATACGGATATTCGTTGGCGTTACTTCAACAAGTTCATCGTCAGCAATCCATTGAATGCCAGTTTCAAGCGTGTGAGTTATTGGCGTCGCGAGTTTTGGACCGTCGTCATGGCTGTGCGTTCGAATGTTCGTCATTTCTTTGGCGCGAACTGCGTTGACGACCATTTCATCATCTCGAGAGTTCTCGCCCACCACCATCCCCTCATAAACCTCGACCCCAGGCGCCACGAAAAGAGTGCCACGAAGTTGCAAATTGTCAAGGGCGTAAGCCGTCGTTGAGCCCTTACGGTCTGCAACCATCGCTCCGCCCAAACGGTGTGGCAAATCCCCCGCCCATGGCATGTAGCCAGCCAAACTTTGGTGAAGCAAGGCGGTACCGCGAGTGACTGTGAGCAACAACGACCTAAAACCGATCAGGCCACGAGACGGTGCTTGAAAACTCACTATCGTTCGACCACTGTCACCAGGTTCGAGGTTTGTCACACGACCTTTGCGTGGGGCGAGCGCTTGGGTAACGGCACCAACATATTCGTCCGGTACGTCGATAGTGCCCGCTTCAAGTGGCTCCTGTTTTTTGCCGTCGATCTCCTTGGTTATTACTTCTGGGCGACTCACCTGAAGCTCATAACCCTCGCGACGCATATTTTCGATCAATACGGCGAGTTGCAATTCACCTCGACCGGCAACCGAGATCACATCAGGTGTGTCAGTGGTGTTTACCTTGATCGAAACGTTTCCAAGAACTTCTTTGAACAAACGCTCACTCAAGTGGCGACTAGTCAGAAATGTACCCTCGCGACCCGCGTAAGGCGAGGTGTTGACTCCGAAGCTCATTCGCAAAACAGGTTCGTCGACCTCAAGTCGTGGTAGCGGTGCAGCGTTCTCAAGGGCGGCGATAGTGTCGCCGACTTCTACTTCATCAATGCCCGCCAAAATAAACAAGTCACCTGCAGAAACCTCACTAACCTCTTCGCGACTGATACCGCGAAATGCAAACAGCGTCGAGATGCGCCGTTTAATTGAAGGGGCAGGGTTAGTGGCGTTCGGATGCTGCCAAACCGTCACCGTGTCACCTTTGCGCAAAACACCAGCGTGGACACGACCGATGGCTAGTCGACCCAAATAATCTGAAGCGTCCAAATTGGCAACCATCGCCTGCAACGGTGCCGCAGGATCGTCGGTTGGTGCAGGAATAGTGTCGAGAATTGCGTCAAGCAACGGCACGAGGTCGGCGTTCTCGGCAGGCATTCCAATGCCTTTCATAGAGCGACCATCTCGTGCAACCGCCGAGATCACGGGAAAACTCAGGTGGTGATCATGATGGGCAAGGTCTAAGAAAAGTTGTTCGACTTCTTGAAGCACTTCTTCGGGCCTTGCGTCGGCACGATCGACTTTGTTCAGCACCACAACAACCGGCAAATCACGTAGAAGCGCTTTTGAAAGCACGTAACGTGTTTGTGGTAGCGGTCCTTCTGCCGCGTCGACCAATAACAAGATGCCGTCGACGAGTGCTAACGCCCGCTCTACTTCACCACCAAAGTCAGCGTGACCAGGCGTGTCCACCAGATTTACTTTTGTACCGCGCCATTCAATTTCGGCAGCCTTGGCCAAAATCGTGATCCCGCGCTCGCGTTCTTGGTCGTTCGAGTCCATTACTCGATCAACAACGGCCTGGTGAGCGGCGAAAGTTCCGCCTGACTTTAACAGGGCGTCAAGCAGCGTGGTTTTGCCATGGTCAACGTGCGCTACTAGAGCAATATTTCTAATGTTATTTATGGGGAGTTCTCGGTTTCAGCTAGTTAGGAGTTATCTTCATCGGTGATCTCATCGGAGAGTTCTTCACCGTCTTCATCGAATCTCACTCCATAACGCTCCGCGATGGCTGCATATTCGTCTTCTTGACTCTTCGACTTGCTTTCACGCGATACACCGAGATCTTGTGCAGTCGGGCCTGTTTGCTTCAGACGACGAGCTTCTTCAAATCGACGATGACGTCCCTTTTTCACGATAGGGCTCCAAATTTTCTCTGGGGCGGCTACCGGTTTTGGTCACCGCCTAGTGGTTAGACATTGCGTAAGAGACTAGCAACAAATCACATGCAAAACGTGGAATTACCCGCCATCTGCCTCTATCAGCTTGAGATGTCCGTCACGATCGACACTCAATCCGACGGTCCCTGCAAGAATCTTTTTTAGATCATCTCCGATCACCACGGCTCGCCACCCACTGAGCAAGCGCGCGTCGGGTGCCTTTCTCAAGAACGCACTGATGTCGCTGCGTGTCGCCAAAAGAGTCGCGTCAATTTTGTGCTTGCGGGCCAGTTCACCAATCCATGCTGTTATCAGGGTCAAGGCCGGCCTGGCCCACTTCTCGACTTCATCCGACTCGTGGCTCGGCAACGCAATTGTGCGTTGTGCCCCGTCACGAATCGCAGCCATGATTTCTTTGCAAAATTCGGACGATAAATGACGATCATCAACCCCGCGGGTTGAAGCAAGTTCTTCAACATTTTTTGGCACACGTTGAGCAATACCGAGCAACGCCATATCAGACATGATTCGTCGGGGTGGATAATCACTGCGCATCGCCTGCTCTTCACGCCATTGCCCGACCGATTGTGCCACACCACGAGAGGCACCTTTTAATGACCTGGCCTCTTTGAGTTTGAGCCAAGCGAGATGCGACTCAATCGGACCGCTCGGTCGAGCCAATAGGTCATTGCAAGCATCAGCCACCCAGACGGATCTTCCCAACTGATTGAGTTGTGAAGAGAGTTCATCGTGCAGATCCAAAAGATGTGCGACATCATCGGCGGCATAGACGCATTGTGCAGGCGTTAGAGGGCGCCGTAACCAATCGGTCAAACGGTCACCCTTCGACAAAGCAACCTTCTTTATCGCTTGAACGAGAGTCGCGAGTGATGGTGTAGAAAAGCCGAGGAAGCCGGCGGCGATTTGACAGTCGAAAATGTTCTTGGGTGCCACGAGCGATGCGTGACGCAAAACTTCAAGATCTTGTTGAGCCGCGTGAAACACCGCGAGAATGTCGCTCTCAAACAACTTTGCTAAACCGCGTGGGTCGACGGCAAGTGGATCAACTAGTGCGGTCTTCTGTCCCCACTTCAACTGAACCAATGCAAGTTTTGGATAATAAGTTTTCTCTCGGTGAAACTCTGTATCGATTGCGTATCGAGACTCCGACATAATCTCTTCAACGATTTCGTCTAACGCGAGATCATCCTCTACCCAGAGGTGCGTCAACTTGGATGTTCTCCGGTGACTATTTCGTTGCCGAGGCTAATCCATCCAATGGTGCCGCCAGCCACGTTCACGACATTTGTTATTCCGACTTCGTGCAATATTTCGCAGGCTTGCATGCTTCGACCACCACTGCGACAGACGACATAAACAGTCTCCTCTGATTCAAACTCACTTGTGTTGGTCGAAACCGTTGAAAGGGGCACAAGAATCGCGCCTGGTATGTGTCCAGATTCGTATTCATCGGGTTCTCGAACATCAATGACCAATGAACCACTCTCTACCAATGTCGTAAGTTCATCGACCGAGATTTCGCTGACCGCCATGATTAAAGGCTAGTTCAAAGATTAAGAAACAAAGTCAAATGAGCCTCTCAGCTTCATAATTGCAAATCATCACGAGTGTTGACGTTTCGCAAAGAATCCGGCGACAATTGGAAATAATTTATCTCTAGTCCAATGACCGCACGATGTATTGCACGTTCGCCCTCTGCGAATCTTTTTTCTAAATGTGGCAATGCGCTTTGTCGCCACGCACTACATAACCATTGTGGTGAGTCTGTAGTTGCAACCTGCACGTCAAACATTGGATCAATCGTGGACAACAATCGACACGACTCGCTATCAATCCACGGCACGTCGCAAGGCATGATCAGCAAAAGAGACGTATCACATTTGTGCATCGCCGTGAGCAACGCCGCAAATGGGCCGGACCCTGGGGTCTCATCCAAAACATTTTCTAGGTTCCATCGAGTCGCGTCAGATTCTGAGCCACCAACCAACAAAATCTTGGCTATTCCTGATTGACGCAATGATCGCGCGATTCGAAATCCAAACTCTTCGTTATCGACTAAGGCGTTTATCTTTGGTGATCCAAATCGAGAATTCTCACCGCCGGCAAATATTGCACCCGTGACCAAGTTTGTCGTCATAAATGTTTTCGAAATTACTTGTTGGCGTCGCCACTCGGATCTAATTGCAGAAGAAATTGTTCACAGCGCACTGCCTCACTAGTTTCACCGATCAACCGCGACTGCTTCGCCAAACCTCCAAGACATCTCAAAAAACCGCGATTAGATTCTCTTGCCCAACGCACATACCCAGATCCCCGCCACGAATTCGCGCGCAATGTGTCTAGACCTCTGTGGTATCCGACCCGATATGCCATGTAGGCATCGATTCCTGGTTCACTCAGGTCGCCGATAGTCGCCCAGCCCTCAAGAAATGTCGGATGATTTGCAACAACATCGCAAACGGCACGACGACGAACATCAATTGGCTTTGCGAGGGCCGCGTCCAAAGCGAGCCTGAGTTCACCTGCGATTTGCGGAATAATCGTCTCTGGCGGTCCACTTGCTGAAAGATGTACTGGTTGATCGCTCATACTTCTGCCACACTAGACGACATGGATCTTTTTTCTCTTAATGCTGAAACTGCCAAAAATATCGGGCTGGGTTCAATGGGCGGAAGCGTATTTGGGTTGCTTATCGTTCTCAAATTTGTAAAGTCTCTGATCACAAAAATCTTGATGCTTGCATTTTTTGCAGGTGTCGCCATTTTGTCCTTCACTCAGCGCGATGCTCTTTCTGTCTGCGCCGCAAAATTTGAGGTCCGAGAGTCGAGTATTCAGGACACTTCGTGTACCTTTTTCGGACAAGACATTTCACTTTCTAAAATCAATCCGTGACAAGCGAATTAATCGCAAAAGTTTGCGAACAACTTGACTCGTCGCCAACGCCACGACACCTAGTTGACTTTATTTCCGCGCAACTTGAAGTTTCGGGTTTCATCGATTGCACCGAGCTGAGTTCACTCGAGAACTACATGTCAAGCGGTTTCATCAAACGGGCTGGATCGTTGATTGCGTGGAGACAGGGCTCGAAGAAAGTCTCACAATTTCGGATCATTGGTGCTCACACAGATTCACCCTGCTTGAAAATAAAACCTCACCCAGATGATTCAAAATTCGGCTGGCACACTCTACAAGTTGAGATTTATGGCGGTCCGCTTCTCAATAGTTGGCTTGATCGCGACCTTGGCATCGCTGGACATGCCGTGTTGCGAGACGGTTCGGTCAAGTTGTTCCGTAGTGTCAACCCGATTGCTCGTATCTCACAATTAGCCATACATCTTGATCGCGAGGTAAATGAACGCGGTCTGATTCTCGACAAACAACTTCATCTCTCGGCAGCATGGGCAACTGGTGAAAAATCTTCAGATTTCGTGCCGTGGGTCGCGTCACAACTTGATACGAAGCCAGGCGACGTTCTTTCGGTTGATGCTCAATTTTTTGATTTTCCGCGGGCCCAGATTCTCGGATTAGATAACTCGCTTTTGGCTAGTGGTCGACTTGACAATCAGGCCTCCTGTTGGGCGTCGATTTCTGCGCTTATTGAAACTCAAAGTCCAACAAATACATGTGTAGTTGCATTATTTGACCATGAAGAGGTTGGTTCGTCCAGCGCAACTGGCGCGGCTGGTCCATTTCTTGAGCACACTCTCGAAAGAATTGCCGATGCTTCTGGCTTGTCAAGAATAGATTATTTGAACGCATTGAGACAATCGTCTTGTATCTCGGCAGACAATGCCCATGCCGTGCACCATAATTATCCGGATCGCCACGATCATGAACACGCTCCGATTGTCAATCAAGGCCCTGCATTGAAATTGAACTCAAATCAGCGATACGCAACATCATCAACTTCGGCGGCAATGTTTATCAAAGCGTGTGAGACGGCCAAAGTAAGTCATCAAATGTTTGTCTCAAAAAACAACATGCCTTGTGGCACGACGATCGGACCAATCACTGCAACACGACTTGGTATCGATACTGTTGATGTCGGTATACCACAACTATCGATGCATTCGGCGCGTGAAGTTTGCGGCGTTGGTGATTTAGTTGCGATGCAAAAAGCGCTACGCGCCTATATGCATGTTTAGAGTGCCCACCGAGACCGAGTATGTAGTCGAGAAAGAAACTAATGTGCTGCAATTTGAGCGGCATCAAACAACACTTGCAACTCTGACTTCAATTGCGCCGTCAATTCGGTGGTTATCGTGCGCGGTGTGCGACCCGCTGTTTTCTCGGGTGGATAGATCGGAGCGCCAATGATCACAGTGCACTTCTTGGGATAAATCATTTTTTTTCCTTTGGGCATCACATCCTGTGTGCCACCAATACCCACAGGAATAATCGGAACATTGGCTTTTATCGCCAAATATGCTGCGCCATCAAACAACGGTTGAACTGTTTCACCGAATTGTCGTGTGCCCTCGGGGAACATCACGATCGGTTCACCCAATGCCAGTACTGCAAGACAGCGTTTCAGTGCCTCGAGGTCAGCCGTACCGCGTGTCACCGGAAAACCACCCAAAGCAGAAAGCACTGAGCCCACTGGTTTTATTTTGAACAAACTGTCTTTACCCATGAATCTCAGTCGGCGTTTGGTGGTGGCGCTTGATATTGGTGTGTCAACATTTGATCGATGTATTGGCGCCAAAATAAACGCACCAGTCTTTGGGACATTCTCACGGCCTTTGACGCTCAATCTAAAATACAGCCGACACAAGCCAAGCAGTATGCCCCGAACCACTGCGTAAAATAATTTACCGATGCGACCTTGACCAGCGAGGTTCGTTTCTACCCTTGTCATGAAATTTTTCTCGTTGATTTCTGGATTAAGTCGACTAAGTGCGCGACAACTTCATCGATAGATCGGTCACTCGTATCTATGATGACGGCATCATCAGTTTGTGTTAGCGGGCTATCACTCCGAGAGCTGTCTTGCAGATCGCGCGATGCAATTGACGTTGCGATTTCATCAACGTTTCCGCCCGATTGGGCGACGCGCCTTCTGGCACGGACAATCGGTGACGCAGTCAAATAAACTTTCAGCGTCGCATCTGGAAAAACCACTGACCCAATATCGCGTCCTTCAACTACGCCGCCATTCTGACCAGCAATCCATTGGCGCTGTCGCTCACGCAACTCGGTGCGAACTTGACTATTAGCGGCAACAGTGCTGACTGCTGCTGTAACTTCAGAACTACGGATGGCGGCTGTCGCATCCACCCCGTTGATGACGACACTCTCATCTGTAAGGAGCATTTTTGAATCACGAGTCAACTCAGCAACGAGATTTTGATCGGTTAGTTCAATGCCGGAAGACATTGCAGCGAAAGTAACCGCCCGATACATAGCTCCAGTATCGAGATATCTAACACCGAGTTTTGCCGCTAAAGCTTTGGCGATTGTTGATTTGCCAGCACCGGCAGGACCGTCAATTGCAACAACAATCATCGATGTCAAACATCACCAACTGGTGTCATGCGCGCGACCTTCGTCGTAACCGGATGCGCTTTGAACCCCGATTACGGCTCGATCCTGAAATTCTGCGATGTTTGAGGCGCCTGCATAGGTGCATGACGATCTGACACCAGAAATTATTTGATCAATGATGTCTTCGACACTCGGCCGTTGCGGGTCGAGGTACATTCGCGACGAACTAATACCCTCCTCAAACAGTTCTTTGCGAGCACGTTCGAAAGCACCTTCGCTGCGGGTGCGATTTCGAACTGCGCGGTTAGAAGCCATCCCAAAACTTTCTTTATAGAGACGTCCGTTTGTATCTCGCAACGTATCAGCCGCTGATTCATAGGTGCCAGCAAGCAACGATCCGAACATTACATTTGCCGCACCTGCAGCTAAACCGAGTGCAACATCGCGTGGATACCGCACACCACCATCTGCCCAAATTTGTTTGCCGAAGCTGGATGCAGCCTGAGAACATTCAAGAACCGCCGAAAATTGCGGACGGCCAACTCCTGTCATCATTCGAGTTGTGCACATCGCGCCCGGCCCGACGCCAACTTTGACGATGTCGGCACCAGCGTTAATGATGTCTTTTGTACCTTGTGCGGTGACAACATTTCCCGCGACAAGATGGACATTGTTAAGAACCTGTCGCACTTCTTCGATCACATTAAGCATTCGAACTTGATGTCCATGAGCCGTGTCAACAACAACAACATCGACACCCATAGCTGCAAGATTCTTCGCTCTCGTCGAAGGGTCGGCGTTGACTCCGACTGCTGCGGCAATCATTAGGCAACCGTCTTTATCAATTGCAGGGTCGTACATTGTGCTGCGTAATGCCCCATTTCTGGTGATTACACCGAGTAATTTGCCACTTTTGTCAACTACGGGCGCCACTGAAAGCCGCGCTTCGGTCAGGCGTTCAAACATTTGTTGAGGCGATAGTGATTCGTCAAGAGTGAATATTTCTCGACTCATGACATTACGAATCTGCGCAAAACGATCGAATCCGACCGCATCATGCTCAGTAAAGATGCCGTAAGGTCGCTGATCTTCATCTACAACAATTACGGCTCCGTGACTGCGTTTGTAAATCAGACTCAAGGCCTCACCTACCGTGCCGTCTTGTTGCATAGTGATCGGCGTATCGATCACTTGATGTCTTGACTTCACGAACTTGACAACATTTTCGACAATGTCGAGCGGAATATCCTGCGGCAAAACAACAATTCCACCACGACGAGCAACCGTCTCTGCCATTCGCCGCCCTGCAATCGCGGTCATGTTTGACACAACTAGTGGAATCTTCGTGCCAATTTGGTCTGGGGTTGTGAGATCAACCTTGAGTCGAGATGTAACTGCAGAGAGGCTCGGCACCATGAACACATCGCTATAGGTCAAATCAAAGTCAGGCGACTGGTTTAAAAAACGCATCAGTGACTCCCTCGAGTTGGGCTCATTTTGAAGCCTCCTTAGGCTACTCGTATGGATGTTAAT
>SXGS01641102.1_pt1 | contig 40414 bp, 25 predicted proteins | sample 3174681 | NCBI WGS metagenome assembly SXGS01 (sample SAMN11356861, study PRJNA531348) | freshwater metagenome | isolation source: freshwater sample F1-80 | place: China: Fuxian Lake, Yuxi | collected 2017-12-25 | reverse complement strand
ATGCAACAGCCAACGCCTTGGGGGAAAGGGGGAGGTCCCGACGCGCGCCATTTAATAGCCAACCGGAATCAATTCCACGCTTCCAATCCTCACCAAACTCACCCCGCAACTACCAATTTTCCGACCCGTGAATAATCCGGGATAGCGCTGTCGAGCCTCAAGAGTGTTGAACAACTCGTTCATAGTTCGATGGTACGTTTGAGTCGAACCCATGATTTTGTCATGGCGCAAGTGAAATCCGCCCCCGTTGCGCAATCTCGATTAGCCGTTGATAAATTGGATAGTAAGTCCGGCCAATAAACATTCGGGACGAGATGTTCTACAAACAGCCTCACAGCTTGTCGTATGGCAATTCGAACAACTGGTTGAGTTCTTCCAAGTTACCGCTTTTGAGTCCTTTGGAAAACCAGCGGACGCGCTGAGCAGAACTTCCGTGCGTGAATGCATCGGGCTGAACGCGGCCGGCACCCATGCGCCGTTGCAATGTGTCGTCGCCGATTTGTTGAGCCGCGTTGGTAGCCTCTTCGATATCCCCTCGCTCCATTATCTCTTTGGTTCGCTGAGCGTGGTGCGCAAATACGCCCGCCAAAAAATCGGCTTGCAATTCCAGTCGAACACTGAGATTGTTGGCTTCGACTTTGCTGGCTTGTTGCTGTTGTTTCTGAACCTCCATAGATAGCCCCAATAAATTCTGTACGTGGTGGCCGACTTCATGCGCGATAACGTAAGCCATGGCGAAGTCGCCGGGAGCTTTGAATTTTGCACGCATTTCTTCGAAGAAGGTGAGGTCCAAATATACATTGCTGTCACCCGGACAATAGAACGGGCCTACCGCCGCAGATGCTTGACCGCAAGCGGAATTGACGCTGTCGGAGAACAACACCAACTTCGGCTCTTGGTAGGGTTTGCCAACTTGAGCGCGAAACAACTCATTCCAAACATCTTCGGTATCAGCCAGAACTACTGAAACGAAACTCTTGAGCTGTTTCGTCTGTTCGTCGTCCTCCGGAGGAGCTTCAACCTGTGCAGCGGGATCGTTGGGCACTCCCTGCGGCAAATTGGCCATGAATTGTTGCGGGTTTATTCCCAACACCATCGCTGCGACGATGATGATTAACGTCACAATTCCACCGCCGCCAGCGATCATCGGACCAGCTCGCATGTGACGGCGATCTTCAACATTCTCGCTTTCTCGACGACCTTCCCAACGCATGGCACAAAACCTTCAATTCAAAAACAACTGGGCAACAAAATTGACTGAGTCCGGTTGACATCATCATAACCGATCCAGCAAAAGATGCGATTTGTGGGACCTTTGGGCTTGCGAAATTCGTATTGATAAGGGAAAGTCGGCTGGGTAAGTTGCCTTTGGCCTAAATGTGCTTGGCTTCATTGTCCTTGGTTGAAAACATGCGCAGTACTTTGTTCTATATTCCACACGAAATTGCAGGGCTGCCAATTCTCGGTTTTGGATGGGCCTTGCTGGGGCTGTTGGCCGCGCTGGTTGTTTGGGTCATTTGGTGTTTGTGGAAAAACAATCCCACAGCGGAAATCTTTAGTGCGCTACCATTCTATTTGGTCGCTGCCGGGTTGATTGCTTTTGTTTTGCCGCAGATTGAACAAAAGTGGCCGGATGGATCAGTAATTGGCTTGCCTATTCGCGGCTATGGAGTCATGGTCTTGCTGGGATTGCTCGCAGGCATCGCAATAACCATTCAGCGCGGTAAACAAGTAGGCTTGTCAGCGGATGTAATCATCAGTCTTGGTTTTTCTATGATGATCGGTGGAGTGATCGGCGCGCGAGCATTTTATGTAATTCAAAAGTGGGAATCCGCTTTCGCTGGCTTGCCTTTAAAGGACTGTTTGATTGAGATTGTCAAACTGACCGAAGGTGGTTTGGTGATCTACGGCGGTATGATTGGTGGAATCGTTGTGGGGATTTGGTTTTGTTGGCGACATGTCCACCCAGTGGCGGCCGTGGGCGATTTGATCGCGCCAGGTTTCTTATTGGGCCTGGCGTTTGGACGTATTGGGTGTCTGCTAAACGGATGTTGTTTCGGCGGAGTTTGTACGGCCGATTTGCCGGGGATTCAATTTCCGCAGGGGAGCGAGCCGTACAGACAGCAATTGTACGATGGGCGATTGCTTGGCTTAGCTATCGAAAAAAAACCACCTCGTGATCGGATCATCGCTGTGCAGCCGGACAGCATTGCCGCGAAAAAATGGAACACTCAGTCCGGTGACACTCTCGACGGCATTCAAGATGTTCTCCTGCGTCCAGGCATCGACGAAGATCCCGCGCGCACTCCAGCGATCGAAGCCGTTGTTTCGATCAACCGGCAGACACATCGCCTCGCTCCCCACGACTTGCCTGCCTACGGATTACCAGTTCATCCCTCCCAAATCTACTCCACGATCAATGCTGGCCTTTTGTGCCTGCTGATTTGGTGTCTACAGCCGCTAATTAAACGCGACGGTACGGCATTCTTGGTTGCTGTGATACTGTATGCCTGCTCGCGATTCTTGCTTGAGCTAATTCGTAGCGATGAAGGTGGACAGTTCGGAACTTCGTTGACAATTGCGCAGTGGATCGCCATTGTAAGTGGTGTCATGGCTGCGTTCACATTAGCTCTACTAATGCGCCAACCCCCTCTCCGAGTTTGGCGGTGGCCCGCTGTTATGAACTTGTAAACAAAACCCGCATAACTAGCAAAAACTCTCAGGTTTCGGCAGCTTAACATGTTGCTGCAACTGGGACGATCATCGACAAAGAAATCTCAGTGGCTACAGCCCACTAGGGGGTGTTTCGCGAAGTCGAAGGTCGGTAGATTGGATATAACATTGTCGACGCAGGGACCGCGACAACCTTCACAACATCTACCTACCGATTTCATCCCAATCGAAAGAAGAAACACCACCGATGTGCTTATTGGCCGTTCTCTACCGCCTTGTTCCAGAGAGCCCAATTCTTGTTGCAGCAAATAGAGAGGAGTACTACGACAGGCCATCATCGTCACCGTCGATTCAATCAGGTAAACCGCGAGTGCTGTGTGGTTCCGACCAACGAGCTGGCGGAACTTGGTTAGGCGTTAACCAGCATGGTTTGTTCGTTGGATTATGCAGTCGGCGATCCAATGCAGATCCGTTTGGGACGCGCAGTCGTTCATTGCTGGCGCGTGAAATTCTGCGTGCCCAGTCCGCTCGCAAGGGCATTGATAAAGCCATGGAAGAGCTAACCAGCCATCGTTACGAAGGCTTGAACATGATCGTGTGTGACGCGGAGAGTGGTTGGGTCGTACACAGCGACCAAGACCAAGAAGTACTGCCGCTGGAAGAAGGGCTGAATATTATTGGCAGCCAAAACGTCAACGATCCGACCGACGAACGAGTCAGATTGGCTCATCGTCTGTTAACGCTCCAGATGCTCGATTCGCCAGTAAAGTTTTTGGCCGTCGCCAGCAAAGTTTTTGCTCGATCGCCAGCACCGCACGGGCGAGCCACGATGATCGTTCGCGGCAGTGACTATGGCACCGTCAGCAGTACTCTGATAGCCCTGAGTCCAAAACCGCGCGACGCGATTTTTCAATATTCTGCCGGTGCTCCCGATTCTGCCAAATATGAAGACTATTCGCCGATGTTGAGAGACATTCTCAGTCGAGGTTTACGCGAAGCTCGCAGTAAATCTAAAGCGACATAAAATTTGATGAAACTCGCGCGTTCTTACCAATGCCAGCCCGACACTCAAGCGAGTGCGTCAATCCTGGCACGCACTCGCTTGCGCGTCGAGCTTGAATTGGATAGGGCTGGTTCTGGGCCACAGCGACTCGATTGGTAATTTCCAGGCTCGCAATCTGGGAGTGATTTCACCATCTAGCCATTTGCGGTCGTCGCTCGAAAGAACCCAGTTTGTTCTGCCGGCAAGCACGGTTAAGATTAGTAGGCAAGCCAACGAACATCCGGCACCTGTGACAAGAATGATTGGCGCCAAGCACAATGCCAGTGTGCGAGCGCCTAACTGGCAACCTTCACGATGCACTCGCCACATGGTTGCTAGCATGAGTAGCAAGTTGGCAATGGCGGTAGCCACTACCGATCCAAATAGATCGAAGTAATAGATCAGTGGCCAGTTTAGCACGATGTTGAGAACCACTGCAGCCGCTAACAACAGTGTGTTCTGGCGCCCCTTCTCTGCACACATCAAGTACGCCGACGCAATCAGACTGATACTGCCCCAAATCGTCTGAACTAATGATAGTGCCAGAATCGACTCGCCTTGCGAGAATCGGCCACCTAGCCCCCATTGAAATAACAAAGGCGCTGCCGCAAGAGCCAGCGCAGATCCGCCTGTGAAGGCTATCGCCATAGTGGTCAGGACGTTATTCATGCGACGCCGAATGCTCTCGAATCGCTTGTCTTCCCAATCCAGGCTCAGATACGGCAGGATCATGCTGAAAAACACCAAGGCCAACCCAGCCAATAGATTCGGAATAATCCTGCCGCAATAAAATTGTCCAACTAAACTTTGCCCCTGCTCTTGCCCTCCGTGACATAAGTGCAGCAACATGTATCGGTCGCTGAGTTCGAACAAATTCGACAACAAATTAGCCAACCACAACATAATCGCGAACGAAGCGATGCGCGACCACATTCGCCTTACGGGCATCGGAGCTGACGTCTGGAATACGTCCCTCGCATTGATACTCAGACTCCAGATTCCCGGGATCGTTGCCACGGTGCAGGCAATCGCATAGCTGGGAAGCAACACCACCCAAGTTTCGAAGTGCCAAATCGCCAGCACGCCCACCAGCGCGAATACCGCGACATTGAGAAATTGCATCACCGAACTGACGCGCACCAGCCTCAGCGAAATTACCAATTCATAGACGATGTTGAACCCGGTTACTGTTGCCAACGTAATCGCGGTCCAAAAAATAACGCTGAATTCTGTCAGCTCGCCATACAGGAACCGCGACATCCACTGCGGAACCGCGACCATGACCAGAACGAAAGCAACTATCGCCAGCGTACAAACGAAAATTACCCGACGAATGTATTGGCCAAGGCAACCTTGCTGACGAAAATGTTCGACAAATTTTCCGAACGAACCGGGCAATCCCAAAGCCACAATAGGCGCAGCAATGACGAAGAAACCGTTGGCCAGCGCCCACTTCCCAAGTTCATCGTCGGACAGAAATGTACAGAAACCCAGGTTTCTACCCAATCCGAGAACACGTTGCAGTACACTGGCCAGTAGAATTGCGACCACACCGGTGGCAAACGAGTCCACTCCGCGCATCTGTCGCTGGTTGGTATTAGATCCGGAGACCGTTTGAGTCATGAGTCGGCGCGACGCGAAATTCCCAATGGATGTCTAATGTCGACAATGACAGTTGTGCCATCTGCGACTAACTGGGAATTTATCCCACGCAAGAACTTAGATCGCGAACTGCTACTAGTCCAAGATCGAACAAGCAATCTTAGCATGAGCTGGACGGGAAACTCAGCATCAACGGTGCAATCGCTACAATCCCACCGTCAACTTGATACCAAGCCCTGGCGCCGTCGACGGTAACCATTTGCCATGGTCCCAGGATAATCCCGATGCAATATCTTCCGCCAATAGAAGCGCTCCGTCCAAATCGGCATAGTCCAGCAGCGGTAAAAGATGCGCTCCAGCCGCAATGCCGACACTCGACTCCGTCATGCAACCGACCATGACCTTCAAGCCATTCTGTTTGGCCCGAGCGATCATCCGGCGCGCCGGTGTCAGCCCGCCGCATTTGACCAACTTGACGTTGATCGCGTCAAAGGCTTCGATACACCGATCAACATCCGATTCCACTTGGCAGCTTTCGTCGGCCATCAGTGGCAAGGGCGAGCGTCCTTTCAATGGTCGCATCTCGGTGTAGCAATCGGTAGGCAAAGGTTGCTCAATCAATTCGACATTCAGCTTGGCCAATTCCTCAGCTCGCGGCAGAACTTGGTCAGCCGTCCAAGAACAATTCGCATCGACGCGAAAAACGGAGGACGTCGCGCGACGCAACGTTCTTACAATGTCGAGCCCACCGGTCGAATCCAGCTTGATCTTGTAGATCGGCCAGTCCGGCATAGCATTCATTTTGCGCAACATAACGTCGGCTGTGTCAATCCCAATGGTGTAGCAAGTCGGCGGATAGCCGTCCTCGGGATTGAGGCCCCACAGCTTCCATAATGGCATCTGATTCATCTGGGCAAATAGATCCCACGCTGCGCAATCGAGCGCGCACTGGGCAAACCGATTCTTACTTAATACCGAGTCCAATTCCCGCCACAATTCAGCCGGGTTCTCCAAACGATAATCGCGCAGCGTGGCGGAAACCGAATCCAGTGCCGCGCGCATATTTGCCAGCGTTGCACCATAGAAGTCGTTGGTGGTCGCTTCTCCTAAACCCACCAATCCTTCGTGCTCAAGACGCACGATCATCGTTGGTTGGATCGTGGTGGTCCCGCGCGAGATGGTAAACGGATCGCGCAGCTTCAATTCGTAACCGTGGCAAGATACTTGCATTTCTACATCCCAAACTTGCGCCAGCGGCCGCTAACGTGAAATTTTTGAACCGTTTCGACCAATCGATCCGCACCGTCGCGAATGACGTCGACAACCGGCAACTGCATATCATCTTCGACTCGGCGAGCGATTTCTTTGGCTTCATTGGGCGAGACGCGCCGGCCATTCATCGAAATGCCGATCGTCTCGCACGGCTGATGAACACTAGCCATCAGTTCGAAAATTTCTCGCATTTTGTTCAACTTGGGCAGCGGCACATGGTCCAGCCCACCGACCACATCGCGGCCGGCCTCGAAGCCGAGAATCAGCGCGTGCGGTAGGCAACCGTGTAGCAAACTGAGCGTAACGCCTGAATAGGATGGATGAACCAGACTGCCTTGTCCTTCCACGACGATGATCGCATGCTGCTGATTGTCGAGAACCAGTTGTTCGGCCCCGCCGCTGACAAAGTCCGCGACGATGCAATCGAGCGGCAGGCCACTGCCTTCGACCATGATTCCGGTTTGGCCAGTCGCCACGAATTTGACATCCACGCCTCGTTTCTTTAATCCGTTAACTACTTCTAGGCTGGTGACCATTTTGCCGATGCTGCAATCGTGGCCTACTGTATGCACGCGCAGACAATCGGGATTCAAGCCTGAACGCCGCGCGATCTGACGAAAGTTATTCTTGCGTACATCGGTGATCTTCACACCGCGCTGGGCGGCGGCCTGTGAGAGTTCCGGATCGTCGGACAGAAAGTCGTGCAGCCCGCTCAATAAATTCATGCCGCGCTGGATCGCTTCCAACAACACCACGCGCCAAGCATCTGGAATGCGTCCGCCCGGTGGTGCGATTCCCATCACCAGCGTGTCCGCTCCGGGCGCTTCGTCCAAGCGCGCTATGATCGGAACATCACCGCCTGCTTCGAGAAACTCCTGAGCCTTGCGACCTGCGTTGTCGGGATCGAACACGGCAACGCATTCGGTGGGGCAGTATCGAAGCAATCCCGCCGCTGTCTTGGCGGTGCGCGGGTTGCTGTATCCCCAGGTAAGTAAGACCATCTTGCGAGTCATGATAGGTGGTGAAATGTCTGTAAAAAGAGTAAGGAAACTTGGAAATTAACGACGGTTTTTTTGGACCACTCCTCTAACGCTTTGTCTTTGAGCGGATTCCAAGGGATTGCTCTGAAAACATCACGGGCTCGCCATGGCGGTAGCGAACGCGACCGCGTAATTTCGACAATGGGAAATGGAGATCATTATTTCGTCGATTCCATTTTGTCGGCAATGGCTCTTGGCATGTCCGACCAAAACGATCGAGGGTTTTCCGCCGATTTCATTGATGACCTCGACATCTTTCCATTGAACTCCACGTGCCCAACCGGTACCGATCGCTTTGAATACAGCTTCCTTTGCAGCCCAGCGACCGGCGTAATGCTGATTCGCTGCCTTGCGTGAGGAACAGTAGGCAATTTCCTGCTGCGTGTACACGCGCGTCAGGAACAGTTCGCCATGCTTCTCGATCATTTTGGCGATGCGCGCGCATTCAATAATATCGGTGCCGATCCCAACGACCAAGCTACCCGGAGCACTCAGCGAACTCATATCGTGTACTCTGAATTGTCGATCGCCGTGTATCCCGGCCAGCTTACCATCCCGAACCTAACTGTTGAATATGCCATGTATTCGTACCACGATTCCCTCAAAAGTAACGCGCGAATTTTTTCGATGACTATTAGATCGGAAAGTCAAGCCAAGAGCAGGGGGATCGATTTCTGTAAGCATTGGCCAGAAAATTAGCATCGGGTCAATACCGGCAAATGTGTATGGGGCGAAACGCAGGCAACGTGGAACCGATGCTTGTCGATCCGAATTATGCTCCTATTCTTTTATCCGAGCATTGAGCCCAATTTGGGATTCGAAATTGCGTGAGGCTGCCCCAGTTGGCTGCGAGCTGCTCTATATGGAACCGCTGATTAATTTCCGACGGATCTCACGGTGCGTTTTTGAAGAATTCTGGGCCGCATGCGTCAGCAATCTTAGGTTTGCTGCCCTTAGTTGACTTACAAGTTGCTAATTGCGGGGTGTTCTTGGTAAACTAGGGCTGTGTGTACCTACCTACCGAACCTTCGTCCTACCTCTTCCTACGCGACGACGTCCATGAAAACAGTTCATTTCCTGAATTGCTTTGTTTTTAGTGGTGTATTTCTCGGCTTGGCGGTTGCCCGCTTGGCTGTAGCTGAGGAAACAACCGCGTCTACCTCAGCGGTCATCAGTTATTCCAAGCAAATTGAGCCGATTCTGCGAGCTCGTTGCCAGGGTTGTCATCAGCCTGCCAAGCCACAGGGTAGGTATGAAATGACGAATTTCGCCAATTTATATGTTGGAGGCGAAAGCGGTGCCAAGGCGATCGTGCCAGGCAAACCGGATGACAGTTACTTGATGGAACAGATTACTCCGCATGAAGGAAAAGCGGAAATGCCCAAGAAAAGTGCTCCGCTGGCGGCAGCGGAAATCGATCTGATACGCAACTGGATCGCGCAGGGAGCAAAGGACGATTCCCCGCAGAGTGTTGGGCCAAAATACACTCGCGATCATCCACCGGAATATGTTCAACCGCCTGTAATTACGTCGCTGGACTATTCGCCCGACGGCAATTGGCTTGCCGTATCTGGCTTCCACGAAGTTTTGGTATTCGACGCCCGAACATCGAAATTGGCAAAGCGACTTGTCGGGCTAAGCGAACGAATCGAATCGATACGATTTTCTGCCGATTCGGCCAGAATTGCAGTGACCGGTGGCTCGCCCGGGAAAATGGGCGAAGTGCAAGTCTGGAAAGTCGCTGATGGTACGCTGCTGCTGAGCAAAGCTGTCACGTACGACACGATTTACGGTGGTACATTTTCGCCGGATGGCAAGTTGATCGCCTTTGGATGCGCGGACAATACCGTGCGAGCGATCGATTCGGAAACTGGCGAACAGAAGTTCTATCAAGGCGCTCACGAAGATTGGGTTCGCGCGGTCGCGTTTATTCCCAACGGCTCGCACATCATATCTGCAGGACGGGATATGACCTGCAAGCTGACTGAAATTGGAACCGAGCGATTCATCGACAATGTGACTTCGATTACACCCGGAGCTCTGCGCGGTGGAATTAATGCGCTGGCCAGTCACCCAACTCGCGATGAGTTTCTCGTCGGAGGCGCCGACGGCGTTCCGAAGGTCTACCGCGTATTTCGAATTGCCGAACGACGCATTGGTGACGATTCGAACCTAGTTCGCCAGTTCCCAGCCATGCCTGGTCGAATCTTTTCCGTGGATATCAGCGCTGATGCAAAGTTGCTGGCCGCATCCAGTACGCTCGATGGGGTCAGCACCGTTCAGGTCTATCACTACAACTTTACCTCCATCGTCCCCGACGAAGTTAAGAAGGCAATGGAAAAACGGATCGCCGAACGCAGCGAAGCCGAGAAGAAACTCGTCGAACAGTTCAGCACCAGCAATGTGCAACTTTGTTCGTCAGTCGACGTATCGGCGACCAGCGTGTATGCGATCGCGTTTCATCCAGATTCAAAGCAACTAGCGATCGGCGGAGCAGACGGCAAAATTCGATTGGCCGATGCCAGCACCGGAGCCATTCAGGCTGAGTTTTCGGTGGTTACTCCCAAGCAATCGTCATCCAGTTCGGCCAGCAATGCGATTGCTGCCAAAACCTCCCATGGAATTCAGTTGGCAAATGAGTATGACGCTAAGAAAGAACGTGCGCGATTACCAAAGAGCCAACCGACCACAATTGAGGTTTCGCCTAGTGTTATCATGCTGACTGGGGATCGCGAGTATTCCCAAATACTTGCCACCGCGATTTACGCCGATGGAACCCGGAGCGATATCAGCCGTCAAGCCAAATATGAGTTTGATCGCTCGATCGTCGACGTGTCAGCCGATGGACTAGTGCGGCCCAAAGCTGCCGGCAAAGTTGATATTCGCGTATCGTTCGATGGCCAAGCCGCATCGCTGGCATGTACCAGCCAGCTCGATGTTCCCAAACCCATCGACTTTGTGCGCGATGTAAATCCAATTATTTCTCGATTGGGTTGTAATGCAGGGACCTGCCACGGTGCTCAAAAGGGGAAGAATGGATTCAAACTTTCGCTGCGCGGTTATGACCCTTTCGAAGATATTCGCGCGCTGGCGGACGACTTAGCCGCTCGGCGCTTGAATGTCGCTGCGCCCGATACCAGTGTGATGTTGCTCAAGCCAGTCGGTAGCGTACCGCACGAAGGCGGTGTGTTGATGTCGACCGACAGCGTTTACTACCACACGATTCGCCAATGGATCGCCGCCGGGGGCAAGCTGAATTCGCAGACTCCGCGCGTCAAGTCCATTGAGATATCACCCAGCAATCCGGTCATCGAACTGGAAGGGGCATGGCAGCAGTTTCGCATTGTGGCCACATTCGCTGACGGATCGAAACGCGATGTAACTCGCGAAGCGTTTATCGAGAGTGGCGACGCGGAAGTTGCCAAAGCTGGCCTCAATGGCTTGATCCAAGCGATTCGTCGGGGTGAAGCGCCGGTACTGGCTCGTTATGAAGGTGCCTATGCCGCCGCGACGCTAACCATCATGGGCGATCGAACAGGATTCGAATGGGATGAACCAGAAGCCTATGGTCCAATCGATCAATTGGTGGCCAAGAAATGGGAGCGTATGAGGATTCAACCTTCGAGTGTGTGTTCGGATGCTGAGTTTATTCGACGTGTTTACTTGGATTTGACAGGCCTGCCACCCAGCGCCGAAACGGTCCGCAAGTTCTTGTCGGAACCCCTGCCGTCGGTAATCAAGCGGTTTGAAATTGTGGATAAGTTGATCGGCAGTCAGGATTACGTTGAACACTGGACGAACAAATGGGCCGATCTATTGCAGGTTAACAGTAAATTCTTAGGTAAAGAGGGAGCGGAAGGACTTCGCGCGTGGATTCGCCAAACAGTAGATGAAAACAAACGCTACGACAAGTTTGCCGCCGAATTGCTGACGGCGAGTGGTTCCAACAAAGACAATCCCGCTGCGTCGTACTTCAAGATCTTGCGCGATCCGGCAACCATGATGGAAAATACCACGCACCTGTTTTTGGCAGTTCGATTTAACTGCAACAAGTGCCACGATCATCCCTTCGAACGCTGGACGCAGGATCAATACTATGAGTTGGCTTCGTACTTCGCTCAGGTTGGCTTGAAGAAGGACCCAGCCAGCGGTGACCGCACAATCGGCGGCACAGCCGTCGAAGGAGCTAAGCCGCTGTTCGAAGAGGTTGCCGATTTGAAAGATGGAGAAGTCAAGCACGAACGCACCGGCAAAGTGGTAAACCCACAATTTCCGTTCGAAGCTAAGTACTCGGCTCAGGCCAATTCCACGCGACGACAACAGTTGGCTGCATGGTTGACCTCGCGCGACAATCCTTATTTCGCGCGCAGTTTAGTCAATCGGTTGTGGGGCTATCTGACAGGGACGGGCTTGATGGAACCCATCGATGATATTCGCGCGGGAAATCCACCCACGAATCCGGAGTTGTTGGATTATCTGACGAAGGAATTTGTGGAGAGCGATTTCAATATCGAACATATTCTCAAGTTGATTTGCAAATCGCGCACGTACCAGCTCTCGGTGGCGACCAATCGTTGGAACGAAGACGACAAGTTGAATTATTCTCATGCCAAAGCGCGACGACTGCCTGCTGAGGTGCTGTACGACACAGTTTATGCAGTAACGGGTGCGATTTCGAAGATCCCTGGCGTCGCTCCAGGTACGCGTGCCGCACAGTTGGCCGATGTGGCCGTGCAGTTACCCGATGGGTTTTTGAACAATCTTGGCCGACCGGTTCGCGAGAGTGCCTGTGAATGTGAGCGATCGCAAGATTTGCAGCTCGGGCCGGTGATGGCACTGGTCAGCGGACCGACGGTGGGTGCGGCGATCAGCGACCCACAATGCCAACTACCTCAGCTTGCTAAAAAAGAGTATTCGGACGACGAATTGGTGCAGGAAATCTACATGCGAGTGCTCAATCGACCCGCATCGAAAAAAGAGATTCAAACGGTCTTGTCCACTGCCGACCAAATTGATGCCGACCATGCTCAGATATCGAAACAATTGGTCGAGCGCGAGTCGAGTTGGCAAGTTGAACGCGAAGGACTGGAGAAAGTCCGTCAGGATCAACTTGCCAAAGTTGAAGAGTCTGCCAGAAAGCGCGAAGCAGAAATCGCGCCGGATCGCGCCAAGCAAGAGGAACAGCGAAAAGTGAAGTTGGCGGCTGCTGAGCAAGAGCTCGCCACTTACGATACTGGCGCGGTTCAACCAGCGAACAGATTTCTAAAGGAAAATTCCGCTGACTCGCGGCAGTGGTTTCCGGTCGCGCCTGACACGATCGAAGCATCTCTGCGCGGCGTAGATCTCTCTCGCCAAGCCGATAGATCGATTCGTGCTCGTGGCAAAGCAGAAAAAGGAACTTATACGCTGACCCTGCGCACGCCACTACGCAATATTCGCGGCGTGAGATTGGAAGCGCTTACCAGCACCGACCTAACTGGCAATGGGCCCGGGCTGTCCAGCAACGGCAATTTTGTAGTGACCGAATTTGAGATGCAAGCCGCACCAATTTCAAAACCATCTGAGTTGAAAAAGGTGGCGTTCAAAAGCGGCAAGGCAGACTTTGCTCAAGAGAGCTTTGGCATCGACCAGGCAATTGATGGCATTACGAATGATCAGCGCGGTTGGGGAATCGCCAACCGTGGCGGCTCGATCCACTGGGCAACCTTGCAAACAGCCGAACCGATCGGTTATGACGAAGGGACGTTCATCAAGATCACGATTTATCAGAACCACAATGCCCAAGATCATCGCCTGGGCAACTTCCGAATCTCGCTGACGGTCGACGAGGGTGAAGTGGGACTGGGGATTCCAGAGGAATTTTCAGCGTTGGCGACCATAGTCCCACGCCAACGAACTTTAGAAAATCTGAAGTTGTTGGTCGATCATCTCCGATCATCCGACAAGAAGTGGACCGATCTTCAAAATGCTGTTGCCTCAGCGAAACAACCTTTACCTGAAGACGAGCAACTGGTCCAATTGCGCGAGCGCATCGACCTACTCAAGATTCCCACACCTGACGATCCGAAGCTAGTACAGCTACGAAAGGACGTCGAAGCCAGTAAGGAACAATTACAACATCGACGATTGACGCTTGCCCAGGACTTGGCTTGGGCGTTGATCAATAGCCCAGCCTTTCTATTTAATCATTGAGAAGTTTGAACGAAATACCAGCAAACACGCACGAGACCGAAGTTGCGATTTTTGGGATGACACCGCACGAAATGTTTGCTTGGTAACGGAATTCCGTTTAAGATACCGCACAATTAGTAGTCCTAACCTTCCGGGGAGATTCAAATATGTGGCGTTTTCAAGGTGCTCCTGGTAAAGATCTTTGCGATTCTCATCTTTCGGTTTCGCGTCGCGACGTGTTACGCGTGGGTGGCTCAGGCCTGCTGGGCTTATCGCTCGGGGGCATGCTGCAGTTGCGAGCCCACGCGAATGAATCGAAAATCACCGGTGGTCCGGGCTGGAACAAAGCCAAGAGTATCATCATGGTCTACCTGCAAGGCGGACCCAGCCATCTGGACTTGTGGGACCCCAAGGAGAATGTTCCTGACAACGTAAAAAGCGTTTTCAAAGCGATTCCTACGAAGATCCCCGGTATTCAGTTTAGCGAGACACTGCCCAAGCTCGCACAGATCAACGATCGGTTCACGATGATCCGCTCGATGAGCTACACGCCCAATGGACTGTTCAACCATACCGCGGCCATCTACCAAATGATGACCGGTTATACGACGGACAAGGTCAGTCCTTCGGGACAGCTTGAACCGCCCAGCCCAAAAGATTTTCCCAATTTCGGCTCCAACATTATTCGGTTGCGGCCGACTGACCAACCGATGTTGCCGTTTGTGATGTTGCCTCGTCCGCTGCAAGAGAGCAATGTTATTGGCAAAGGCGGATCGGCGGGCTTTCTCGGCAAGGCATTTGATCCCTACACGCTGTTTCCAGATGGCGATGATATGGACATGAAGAAGTTGGAACGGATTAAGATCGACGATCTTCAATTGCGCCCCGATGTCTTTGCTGTGCGTTTAGAACGTCGAGCTAGGCTGCGCGAGTTGGTGAACGATCATATGCCGGACGTTAACAAGGCAGTGCAGAATTTCCAGCTCGATGGTTACTACGATCAGGCGCTGAACTTAATCGTTTCGGGGCGCGCCCGCGAGGCATTTAATCTCTCGTCGGAGTCCGCTGACCTGAGAGATCGCTATGGACGCAACACGTTTGGTCAGAGTTGCTTGCTCGCTCGGCGCTTGGTCGAGGCAGGAACTCGAGTCGTCGAAGTGATTTGGCCAAAGGTCGCGAATTCCGATAACCACTCTTGGGATCATCATGCGGGACTGAGTGAACGCATGAAGAACCGTTCCGCACCGATGCTGGACACCGGTTTGTCGACGTTGATCAGTGATCTCGACGAACGCGGATTGTTGGATGAGACGCTTGTTATTGCGGTAGGTGAATTTGGTCGCAGCCCACAGCGCGGGGTCAGCACTTCCGGAAATAACAATACCGCAGACGGTCGCGATCATTGGCCCTACTGTTACACATCCGTAGTTGCCGGCGCAGGAACAAGGAGAGGTTACGTGCACGGAAAGAGCGACAAGACCGCATCGGCACCGGTCGAAGATCCAGTGCATCCAATGCAGCTTTTGGCATCGATTTATCATGCGTTCGGAATCGAACCTGAAACCGTCGTGTACAACCATCTCAACCAACCTCGCGAATTGGTCAAGGCGCAAGCGCTAACTCAATTATTTGCGTAACTTTCTTGAGAATTTTTCGACGAGATAAAAAGAACTCGATCACGATCATAGAAGTTACTGCATGAAGCAATTGACAGAAAGGGTGCGAAAGCACCCTTTTTTATTTCGTACTTGTTAGAAAGCACGAAGCGCCCAAGCCGCTTATTTTTCGCAGTTGGCTTGCAGGCACACGGACATTCGTAGTTCTGCGACATTTACAGGCTTCAAACTCCGGGATGCCGTTCGCAGAGAAATTAATAAGTCTTCATGCTTGCGATGGAATTAATTCTCTGTATTCATGATTTGTCGTCAAGCTACCTGACACAGACCGTCAATCAGTACAATACTTTTGCGATGCTCGCGCCACGTCGGCGCGAATCTATGGCCAGCATTCGAGCCCCGCAAACCGCACCAGCCTGCGAGTTATAGATTTGGGCCTCGTACGAACTCGATCACGGCCAGGTGTTCAGATGAGCGTTCTCTTGCCGTTTGGAACTCAGCAGTTGCAACTCTGCTCGTTGAGCGCGTTATAATGTCTGCCTAATTGGACAGCGCCCCAAAGACCTTCCGACTACTTTAGTGACACTGTCCACCAGATTAGCCAGCGACGTTCGTCAAACCGTGGTTTTGCCATTGTCTCGCTGTCTAGTTTAAGCAATTCGCGGGCACTTTTTCGTTTGGACAGGAGACGTTGACATGATTCCTCATCCTCGAATGCTACTTTGTCTTTGCGCAGTGTGGATGTTGCTGGGCAAACCAGCGTGGGCAGAGATTTCGCTCGACAAGATCATGGCTTTGGTGCCCGATCAACGCGGCGTTGTAGCTCTGATCGGATTAGAAGGAGGAAACGTCAAGCTCGTCAATGACGTTGCCAAAGCGCGGGAGTTGACCGTCTACTATCAATCCCCAAACGCTAACGATGTGCTCTCGGTGCGTCAGCAGGCCGATGCCGTGGGTTTGCTTGGTAACCGCATCTTCGCTGATGTCGGGTCGCTCGATTCGCTTCACTTGTCTCACAATTTGGCCGACGCGGTGGTGATCGATCAGGGGCTGGTTGGGCGAGTAAAAGAGGACGAAGTTCTCAGGATTTTGAGGCCGATGGGCAAGGCAATTCTCGGTGATCGAGAAATCGTCAAACCAATTCCCGAGGGTATGGACGACTGGAGTCATCCCTACCACGGTCCTGACAACAATACGCAGTCCAATGACAAATTGGTACGCGGCGAGTTTCAGACTCAGTTTATCGGCGACCCAAAATTCAGTCCGATGCCCGAACAGACCGTCGTAGCCGGAGGCCGCATTTATAAAGCGATGGGGCATATCGCTCACAAAGCGAACCAAAACGACATGCTCAATACGCTTTTGTGCATCAACGCCTACAACGGTACGATTCTCTGGCGACGACCGCTTTCTGAAGGATTCATGCTACACCGCAACACGATGGTCGCGGCCGAGGACGCGCTGTATTTGGGAGACCACGAGGCCTGTAAAGTCATCGACGCATTCTCCGGCGAAGTTCGTCGTTCGTTCACAATTCCCAAAGAGTTATCCGACGGTCCGGTGTGGAAATGGATGGCGCTGCAAGGCGATATCCTGTATACGCTAGTTGGCAACCCCGAGATCAAGATCGAAACGTTGCGCTCCGACCGACCGGGCATCGGGCATTGGCCGTGGGGCATGTGGGATGGCCACGATTATCGGGATCCTCGCACGGCGTTCGGTCATGGTCGAACTTTAGTAGCCATGGATCGTCAGAGCGGCAAAGTGCTGTGGCATTATCGCGATGCGGAGTTTCTCGACGCGCGTGCTATGTGCATGAAGGACGATCGCATTTACTGTTTCTGCGCGGAAAAATTTCTCGCGTGTGTCGATGCGCGGACTGGCAAGTTGTTGTGGAAAAATACCGACGAGAAACTGCTAACTGCTATCGGTCCCAATGAGCGAGCTCAACATTACATTACCGGCTATGCAACGACGACATACATGAAGTGCGATTCCAATTATCTATTTTTTGCCGGTCCGCAGCGTAAGCGAATGGTAGTCGCGTCAGCCGCTGATGGCGCGTTGTTGTGGACGAACGAAGTCGGTAATTTGCAACTGGTGCTCCGTCCGGAAGCGATCTATGCTGCGGGACCACAGGGCACGCGCGGCATGTTGCTCGATTACAAAACCGGAGCGGAAATTGCCAGCCTACCTGCTCGGCGCGCGTGTACGCGAGCCACCGGGTGCGCCGACAGCATTTTCTTTCGCGCTACGGGAGGAACCGTGCGGGTTATGGTCGACGGAGTCAAAGCGCAGCATATCGCACCGATGCGGCCTCCCTGCCAGGATGGAGTGATCGTTTCAAACGGGCATTTATACTGGGGGCCTTGGATGTGCGGTTGCCAACTGTCACTGTACGGCAACATTGGTTTGCGTCCGGTTGGCGACGTTGCCCCATTCTCGCGCGATGATACCATGATCGAACGAGAATCGTTGGTCGTCTATCCAGGCGCTGACAAAGTTGTTGCGTTGGATGTTAGTGAGCGCGACTGGAGCACTTATCGTGGCACTAGCGCTCGAGCAGATCTATCCGATGCAACGATTTCCGAGCTAGTGGCACAGGCATGGTCGACTAAGGTCATTTCCGACGAACTACCTACGGCGCCCGTAACTGCGGGTGGCCTGGTATTCGTCGGTGATCGCAATGGCGCTGTTCACGCTTACGATGCGCGCGGAAATCGAGTCTGGCGAGCGTTTACCGGAGGTCCTGTCTACTATCCGCCGACGGTGGCGCATGATCGTGTTTACGTTGGTTCCGCCGACGGTAGAGTGTACGCTTTCGAAGCAGCGACTGGCCGACCATTGTGGCAATTCCGTGTCGCGCCCGAAGATCGGCGGATTACCGTATTCGACAAATTGGTATCACGCTGGCCGGTTGCGGGTGGCGTCGCGGTGCAAGATGGCAAAGTGTACGCGGCAGCGGGAATCACGCATTACGACGGCACGTACGTGGTGGCGCTGGATGCGATCACTGGGAAACTGCGTGCGCACAACGATAGCTCAGGCAAGATGTCGGATTTGGTCAACAGCGGCGTGAGCATGCAAGGCGAAGTTGCCATCGTGAATGGTGAATTGCAGTTTGCCGGCGGTGGCATCTATGAAGTCGCTCGTTATGACTTGGAGAATCTCAAATGCCTTAACGAAGCTCGACATCAACTTTCGTCGGACTACCGTACTGCGTTTTACGCTTGGTATCCGACGTATAACAAGTTCGTGTCGCTTGAGCACTCGTTGTCCGACGGAAAAGTATTGTGCTATGACTCAAGTTACGATGGCAGCGCGTTCGGTACGCTCGCTCTCGAGAATCCTCGACCTGTTGGCGCCATGGGACGAACCGGCAAAGATTTGGCCGGCGAGTTCTTGCGACGACGAGGCAGAGAGGCTCCACCCAAACACCTTTGGAAGGATGCTGAGAATCGACGCTTTACCAGTTTTGCAGTTTGCAAAAATGCCCTCGTCGCAACTGGGCATGTAGATACTGCGCCGGACAAATCGTTTGTGTGGGCAATCGATATTGCCAGTGGTCGGGATATTTGGAAACTCAACTTGGCCGCCGACGCAGTCAAAGGCGGCCTAGCGGTGGACGCAGCAGGGAGAATTTACGCATCGCTCGAGAACGGGCAATTGCACTGCTTTGCGACATCCAAGTAACACCTGACGAAGCGCCTTGCACAAAAGGACGTTCGAGATATTATCAACGTTGGTTCTAGGAGATTGAGTTATCGTGTCGATTTTTGATCGATTTCGGCTAGACGGCAAACGCTTGTTCATCACCGGCGGCAGTCGAGGACTTGGGCGAGAGATGGCGCTGGCGATCGCGGACGCAGGAGCCGACGTGATCCTGGTTGGCCGCGATCGCGACAACTTGGATCGAACGTCTAGGGACATCGTCGAACTTGGACGCCAGGCCGTAGTGATCTGCGCGGATGTTAGCCAGATGGATCAGTGCGAGTCAGCTTGCCGAAGAGCGATATCCGAACATGGTCCCATCGATATCTTGATCAACAACGTCGGTGGTCGACGTCAGAACATTCCCACTGAAGATATGCCGCTGGAAACTTGGCGCGAACTGGTCGACTTGAACCTGACGAGCGCTTTTGTTTGTACGAAGTTGGTTGGTAAGGCCATGATCGAGCGCGGCGCAGGCGGCAGAGTCATTAACATCGCTTCGATCAACGCATTCGTTGCTGGTCGCGGAATCGCAGGTCGTCATTATGAGACTTGCAAAGCGGCGATGGTACAGTTTACTCGAGCGGTAGCGGTCGATTGGGCTCGGTACCGCATTACTGTGAACAGCATTTGTCCTGGTGGATTTATGACCGAGCCCAATATTCGCTGGTCGAGTCTACATCCGGAGGTCATTGACTCTTTCCGCAAACAGATTCCTCTTGGCGATTTCGGACCACCTGAAGATCTCGGACCGTTAGCGGTCTACCTCGCCAGCGATGCGTCGCGGTATATGACAGGCGCGTCGCTGGTCATCGACGGCGGCTATACGCTTCAGTAAACGGGAGCATCACCGTTTTACAACGTGAGATAACGCTTCTAGCTTGTCGGTATCCTGTGCGAGCAATTGCGTGTCGCGACTGCATGTTGACAAGCTAGCAGTTCGTCCCACGTTCGTTAGACGGTATCTTCCCTAGCGTTGACGCAAGAAAATTTTCGAAATTGTTCGGCGGGAAGATCCCCTTTCTACGTTTAGTTTCTAAAGAGCCGATCGAAAACACCGAAACACGACGACGCGTGAGCTCGTCTTGGTTCTTCTGAGTGTTAGGCGAAACACCTGCGTCGCCAGTTAGTCATGGCAAGCGCTGTCACATTGTGTTAACGCCATATTTCAAACAGTTTTCTTTCCCAGGAGTTCGTGATGCGTTTCCAACGTACAAAACTTGTGCATGTCGGATTCGTTGCGCTGGCATTGTTGATGTGTGGCGCTCCGAGTGCAACCAGGTCCTATTCTCAGTGTCCAGTTCTGCCGGACCTGGTTGCCAAGTTCCTTTGGTTGACTGAGTCGTCCGAAGCCGATCCACCTGACCCGGATTCAGTAGCGAGTCATGAGTTAGTGGTCTACCAAGGATCGTTCGAAGCAGGCCGTGTCTATCGCAATGTCGTTGGCCCACGATACACGGAACACTGGGTGCTGTATCCAGAGTTTCAGTTCGATTCAGGCGTGCGTGTCGGCCAGTCGATGAGAGTGGAAACCGTCGCTGGGATCGGGTATGCCAGTGTCGAAGATTTCTTAGCCAGAGTGCCCTTTCCTAAAGGGTCTCGCTATGTGATCGCCGACTGCCAGGAATTCGATGAACTGCCCATAGGGCGATGATCAGTCAACGGCGTGCTGCGTTGTTCTTCGGAATCATCCGGCCACCTGTAATTACTTCTCCAAGTTGTCCAAGACGAACGCCCAGGTATCAGCCGCCTGATCGATCAGCTTGGACACTGGCGTTCCGGCTCCATGTCCAGCTCGGGTTTCAATTCGAATCAGGGCTGGCTTGTTGCAGGACTGGCACGCTTGAAGCCTGGCTGCGAATTTGAAACTGTGACCAGGAACCACACGATCATCGCGATCGGCTGTCGTTACCAACGTTGCCGGATAACAGGTACCTTCGCGCAGGTTATGTAAGGGCGAGTACTTGTAAATATGTGCGAAGTGTCGAGCGTCATCGCTGCTGCCGAACTCGTTTACCCAGGCCCAACCGATGGTAAACTTGTGGTATCGCAGCATGTCCATGACGCCAACGGCAGGCAATGCGACCGCGAACAAATCCGGACGCTGAGTCATGCTTGCGCCTACCAACAGCCCACCATTGCTGCGACCTGAAATGGCCAGTTGCGAACTGCAAGTGTACTTCTGTGCGATCAAATGTTCGGCGGCTGCAATATAGTCGTCGAACACATTCTGCTTCTTGTCTAACATGCCCGCCTCGTGCCAAGCTCGACCGTATTCGCCACCGCCGCGCAGATTGGGAACCGCGTAGATTCCGCCGAGCTCCATCCAGACCAAGTGTGCTGGAGAAAAATTCGGCGTTATCGAAATATCGAATCCGCCGTAACCGTAGAGCAGCGTGCGGTTGTTGCCATCCTTGAGAATTCCCTTCTTCGACGACACGATCATCGGAATCCGCGTGCCGTCGCGAGACTCGTAAAATATCCGTTCGGTAGTAAAGTCTGCCGCGTTGAATGGCAGCTTGGGTGCACGCCAGAGAGACGATTCTCCGCCGGAAATTTCGTAACGGTACACAGTCGGCGGCGTGATGTAGTTGGTGAAAGAGTAAAAAATCTGTTGGCTCGATCGTTTTCCTTGAAATCCGTCGACGGTTCCCAAGCCAGGTAACTCGAGCAAACCTCGTGATTGGCCGTTGATCCCAAACAGTCGGACTTCGTGGCAAGCGTCCTTGAGGTAGGTGAGCAGCAACTGGTCCTGGAACAGACTGGCCGATTGAATCGTTTCGAGCGCTTGCGGCACGATCTCTTTCCACGCCGCGCGAGCTGAGCGAGTAATATCGACAGCAATGACACGTCTGCGCGGAGCAGCGCTGTCGGTCATGAAGTAAAACAGGGAACCATCATTACCAAGGAAAGTGTATTCGGCATCAAAACCAGCGACCAACTCGCGCACGGTCCAGGTGGCGTCCGTTAGCTCGATATAGAATACTTGATTGTTGTTTTCAGTCCCGCGCCAGACGCTGATGATTAGAAACCGACCGTCCTCGGTGACCTCGGATCGAAAGCCCCATTCCTTGAAATCGTCGCGGCGATACACCAGTCGATCTTCGCTTTGGGGCGAACCAAGCTTGTGATAGTACAGTTTTTGAAAATAATTTGCTCCGCTCAGTTCTTGCTTGGCAGACGGTTCGTCATATCGGCTGTAGAAGAATCCCTTATTGTCCGCTGTCCAAGCAACCTCGCTGAATTTCACCCAGCGTATCTCGTCTGCGGTATCGCGTCCGGTTCGCGTATCTCGAACTCGCCACGTTCGCCAGTCCGATCCGCCATCAGCGATTGCATATGCCAACCAGCTCCCATCGTCGCTCAGTTTCCATTCTGCTAATGCGATGGTGCCGTCCTGGCTGAGTCCATTGGCGTCCAGCAGCATTCTTTTCTCGGCGTGGATACCATCAGCGACATAGATCGAGCTTTGATTCTGCAGGCCATTATTGTGAGTATAGAAGAATTGTTCCTTGCGCTGGACGGGGAATCCGTACCGCTCGAAATTCCAAACTTCTGTCAGTCGCTGGCGGATGGTAGTACGTTGTGGTAGACCAGCCAAATAGTCGAACGTGAGTTTATTCTGGCTGGTTACCCAGCGACTGGTCTGATCGCTTTCGACATCTTCCAGCCAACGATAGGGATCAGCGACCCGAGTTCCATGGTAATCGTCAAGGATCTCTTGTTTCGCAGTGGGTGGATAGTGGAACCGGCGGCTGTCGAGTTTAGATTGCGCCGCAAGCGGCGACATGCACACGGCGACTAACACAATGGCAAACCAAGCAATTTGCGATCGACGTCCGCTGGCCAGTAAATTCAGGCTGTCATTCATGAAGGAAATCTCCAATTGGGGCGAACTGCTGGTTTCAACAGCGTAACGCATCATGATTTCGCGAGTCAACCAGTCAGCGAAACATGTGCTACGTCGACAGGGCTCGGCTAGGTGGTATATTGTTTACCGAGTTTGGTTGGATGTTGTTTCCGCCATCTCGATAGCAGACATCCAAACTTTATGAGTGCCCACCACGGATTGTGAATCATGAATCTTGCCGAGATGAATTGGCCCGCAGTTTCCGCACTTTCCAAAGATACTCCGGTGGTGATTCCAATTGCCGCATTGGAGCAGCATGGACATCACCTACCTGTTTTCACCGACAGTATGCTGCTGGGTGAAATTATTCGTCGAGTGAGCGAAGCGAAGCGCGATTCGTTCCTGTTCGCGCCTCTGATGTGGCTTGGGAATTCGCATCACCACATGGATTTCGCAGGAACCATGTCCGCAGAACCTCGAACGTATTTGGATTTACTGTGCAGCCTGATTGATAATATGCTGTTCCATGGATTCCGGAGAATTTTGCTGATCAATGGCCACGGTGGCAATGACACTCCGGGTAAACAAGCTACGTTTGAAATGCGTCAACGCTATCGTCATCGCGACGATTTGCTGTTGGCCTTTACAACCTATTGGGGACTCGGAACCGAACCATGGAAAACCGATCCGTCGTTTCACCAGCGCAAAATGGGTCACGCTTGTGAATGGGAGACTTCGATGATTTTGCGGATCGCGCCGCATCTAGTTGGCGATTACAAAAATGCCCCAGTGATTGAGCCCGGGAATCCTTTCGAGCCCGCAACTCGGGCGTGGATTACCAAAGACCGCAGCCAGATCGGGCACATCGGCTGGCCTCATTTGGCTTCGCCCGAAAAAGGTGAAATACTATTCGATCTTTTTTCTAAGGACATCATGGCACTGTTGCAACGCATTCAAAATTGGGATGGAAAATCCTGGAACGGATAGACTGCCGGCGCTATTTTGTATTGGGCACAAGCCAGTCGACGTCCTCGGTCGTAGCCTTGAAAGCAAACGCCCAGCCGCCGTGGTTGTAGTTGCGCGAGTTGCATATGCACTCGAGTTCCCGAAGACCGAACGCATTGCAATGTGCAAGGTCGATGGGGTTTTTCTTCGTTTACTCGCAACACCATTTGATCGTCCTAAACGTTCCGTAGGCAATGTCGTGAAGCGTTTTTTCCACGGAGATTTGCGTGATCTGAATTATTCCGTGTTTATTCTGTGTACTTCTGTGGCCGCCAGCAAATCTGTTTGGCATTCGCAATCCTTCGGCCATTGAAGGAACACGGACGCCACACGGAAGGTCGTGATGGCAATGCCGGGATGCGAACTAACGGAAACCCAGCAACTAGGCGGTCAACGGCGAAACCACTCCACTGCGCCCGCTAACACGGCGCTTTGCGTTGGCCAAGATAAACGGCGGCGAGCAAATAGACAACTGGCATTGCGGAGGCGCGCATGCGCATGTTGCTCCAGAATATCGCGTGCACCATTGTTAGCGTGACGAGCAATCCGATAGCAATCCACCATGTCGCTATTCGCGGATCATGGCATGTTGACTTCCAATTTCGAGCCACGACAGCACAACCGAAAATAGCAATCGAGAATGCGAGCAAATACCACAGTCCAACGCAGTAGGCTGATACGCTAATTTGTTCCTGGTAGGGAAAAAGTTGCCACAGCCAGATTACTCGGTAGAAACAACTCGACAGAAACATCGCTGGCTCGCGAGATATCGTGGAAAGCGCCGCTCGGTAAGCCAATCGATCATCCTCGACTTCCGAGAATTGGCTCGCCGGTACATTTTCGTTTACTGGTCCAGTCCAAAACTGCAGCGACGCCGGGTCGCCAATGGCTCTGGCCGCCCAATGCGCATGAAAGTCGGTTGGATCCCAACTCCTACTCGGTCCGGCAGCGAGAAAGTGTTGGTACAAAGAGGGGTTGTTCGCTAATAATAGCGTGTATCCTCCGTGCGTCGTCGACCAAATCGGCTTGTCGAATTGCCGCCAGTTTCTCACAGTCCACGGCATGAGGACCACCAAGATCGCGCTCGATGCGACGGCCACTACGTGCCAACGTCGAATGTAGATCGACTTGAAGAGGGGCAAGCTGACTAGGATCAAAATCGCCCACGGCGCAGCGGTCGGCCGCCCAAGGATTGCGAGACCCAGAGCGCATCCCAGCGCGAGCGCTAGTGTCGTTCCACGCCATCGAATTCTAGCCTTAGCGTGCGAATGGTCGGTCATGCTCCAGCGTGCAACGTGAGCGAACAGCCACAAAGTCAACATCGACATTAGCGCGGCCACAGTCTCGGTCATGATCTGTTGGCTGGCTCGAATCAGCAACGGATCGATAGCTACTGCTATTGCAGCCAACCATGCGGCGTTGCCCAAGCCGAGCATCTGTCCGACGCGAGCGGTCAGATACACTGTCGCCAGGCCCATGATGATATGCAAGGCACCAACGGCAGGCAGTACTAGTTCGTCGCCGCGAACTAACCAACTGAGCAACCAAGGGTACAACGGAGGCCGATAAGCGGTTGGATTTGGCGGCCCTACTTCGGCTTCGTAGCCAATGACTCCAGTCTTGGCCCAAGTTACGGCAATGCGTGCATAAGCATCTGGGTCTTCCATCAAGCTAGAATGGCCCACAAAGATCGCCGCAACGCGTGTTAGCACGGCAAACAGAACTACCATGCAAGCCAAATTTCGAGCGGCGAATCCGGTTGCGGTCATTTCGGTGGCGCGCACCAGTCGCTATCGTTTTCGGCGAGCAAAGCATCCGCTGCGCCTCGAATCTGTCCGATGGCGGCAACTAACTGCTGCACCCGAGTAGGCTGGCCGATTCCCTCTAGCTTTAGTTGAAAGACCTGCTCGGCACCGCCAGCTAATTGCACTACGCGACCTTTTGTTTGTTCGAACGAACGCGGGTTGGGAAATCCCGTACCAGGTTCGATACCGGTCACATAGCCATCGGCGCGCGCGACCGTGTTCTTCCATTGAGTAAAGAAGGGCAGCGTTGAAGTATTGTAGTGAACCGCGAAGCCTTGAGCGGCTGATTTGGAGGTCAACAACGCCGTAGCCCAACCCTTGGCGTCCGCCGCCGACTTGGAAAAGTACACTTGTTCCTCGTAGCCTGTCGTTGGCCCGTCATACACGTTCCATTGTTTCAACCCCTGAGCCGCTCGGGCATTGCGTGCCACGATGCGCTTGGCGCCCAGATGAAGTTGGCTGCCACTTTCCAGCAGCGGTTGTCCGACATTGATGTGGTACAGCATCTGCATTGAACCCGGATTCGCGCTGGCGTTTTTTACACGGTCGGTTACCTCGATCGTAGGTTGTCCGAAAGCGAACGTATATGCGACATTCAATTGCAGATCAAATTGCAGGAATCGCGATTCGACCACCCGGCCACGCACATGCAGCAAAGAATGTTCGGTATCGATATCCAAGCTGAGTTCGTCTGCAGGCAAGTTCCCGATACGCCCGTGCAGCGGATACTGCATTTGTCCATTGGCTGCGAAATCGGGTGCGCCAAAATTTCGCAGACCACAGCGCACGAGCAATTCGTCGAATCCGTCTAGCCACCCCAGTCCGCTCGGCTCGCTTACCGGCACCCACGTCGGATGCACAGGGCCATCTACCGGAGATCGCCAACTGCAATCGACTCCGTCCATGTGTGCTCGCCACAGGCTCATTCCGCGAGTCGGCAAGATGGCCGCGCGAACGGCGCCGCTATCCACCACCAGCATCTCCACGCCGTGGCGGCGACCTCCATTGAGTTCGAAACGATGGATCTTGAAAGTCCCAGCAGCCGTTTTTGCCTGAACTCCCTGCTGCGTCAATGGTTTGTCCAGCGCAGGTGGTAAGTTGGAAACGATCTTCTCAGGCAGATTCAAGTTCATTGAAATGCGCTCCAAATTAAAAGCTCGAATTGTTACAGCCACCTAGTCCAATGAATGGCGAATTGCCATAATTGCCGGTCATCGTCACACGTTTGGTACAGCATTGGGGAACTAGATTCTGATCGGTTCTTCAGTGTAGAACAACCACACTCGCAATTTCACGTACGTTGAAGCGTCGGCGTACAGTTCAATCGAATCAGAAAGCTCTGCCGAACCAGCGTCGCGGCAGTTTGTCCCACGTTTAGAGAAGACTATGAGCACAGCAAAACTAGATGAAGGCATGGTAGCAAAAGACAACGTCAGCCGGATTCTGCAACAAGCGATGGATGCGGGCGGGGGACTGCTCCGACTGACACCGACGTGGGTTCCGCGCAGTTTCCTGCATCCCGGGCGAAGAATCAAGTTGTTTCCGGGCGATCTGTACGCGTTCGGAGCGGATCGCGGAGGGATCGACGAGAGATGGTTCTCCAGCACGACCGAGGCCGCCAATGATGGCCGCGTTTGGCATGAAGGATTGAGCTTTTGTTTGTTCGAAGGGAAGAAATTCCTGCTGCGCGACGCAGTTGCAGAAGCTGGCGGGCGCCTGATCGGAACCGGGATGTATGCCAAGTACAATCGTTGGCCAGTCTATTCCAAGTTTTTTGACAATATGGGTCCGATACCCCATCACATGCATCAGAGCCAAAAAGATGCCAAATTGGTCGAGCAAGAAGGAAAACCTGAAAGCTACTATTTTCCGCCGCAATACAACAACGTAGACAACAATTTCTGCTATACGTTTATGGGGTTGGAACCGGGCACTACCAAGAACGACGTGCGCAAGTGTCTGGAGAATTGGAACAAAGGCGATAACGGGATTCTCGATCTGTCGCGAGCCTATCGACTGAAGCGAGGCACCGGCTGGTTGATTCCGCCGGGCGTGTTACATGCGCCCGGTTCGCTCTGCACCTACGAACCTCAATGGGGCAGCGACGTATTTGGTATGTTCCAGTCGATTGTCGAAGGACGTTATGTACCGTGGTCTTTACTAGTGAAAGACATGCCCAAAGATAAACATCAAGACTTGGATTTTATCATCGGACAACTTGACTGGGAAAAGAACGTAGACACGCATTTCAAAAACAGTAACTATATCGAACCGATCGTGGACCACAGCACTAGTGGTCGAGGCTTTACCGATAAATGGATCGTATACGGCACCATCGATGGTCAACAGTTATTCAGCGCCAAAGAATTGACAGTCGAACCGGGTGCCAAGTGTACGTTACGCGATCCAAGTGCCAGCGGCTGGATTACGGTGCAGGGTAAAGGACGAATGGGCAAGCTCGATTTGCAAACCCCGGCAATGATTCGTTTCGGGCAGAATACCGAAGACGAAGTCTTTATCAGCTACGAAGCCGCGACGACCGGGGTCGATATTGAGAATACAGGCAGTGAGCCGCTCGTTGGCTTGCGTTATTTCGGTCCAGACGCACATGCCAATTTGCCCGCCAACGGCGCTTGGATGAAGCAGTAGTCGGTCTGTACGATCGGACCGCGCCGCCAGCTTTTCAGATATTTTGAAGCATCTTTATTTCCCATCTTTGGAGATCGAACCAATGAGCTTTTCACATCCGAAACTGCACAATGCCATGTGGCCTGGCCTGGTCGGCAAAGGCGATGGCCCTGGTCAAGAACCGCCCATTAGCCTCGAAAAAATGCTCGATCTGACGGCGGCGGCTAGTGTCAACGGGCAGAAGTTTGACGGTATCGATTATTTCCTTTTTCTGCCGCATACCAACCCGGAAGCCAGCGATAGTGAGCTGTTGAAGATCGCCGATTTGATCGCTTCCAAAGGTTTTAAAGTGGGCTCTCTCGTGGCTCCAGTCTGGCCGGGAACCGTCGGCGATTCTGCGATGGGAGATGTGGCCGCGCGTGAGAAGTTCCTGTCCGCTGTGCGCATGGCATGCCGCATCGCAGGTATCTTCAATAAACATGGAGTGCGTCAGTACGGTGTCATCCGTATCGATTCGGCCGAGTTCGGGGTCGAAAAATGGCGGGCTGACAAAAAAGCCAATACAACCAAGATCGCCGAAACATTTCGCGAGGCCGCCAAGATCGCCGCCGCTCATGGGGAACGACTTGCAGCCGAGGGAGAGATCTGTTGGGCAGGCATGCATAGCTGGAAAGACATGCTCGACTTGCTCGAAGAAGTTGCCATGCCCAAGACAGTCGGATTTCAAGCTGATTTAGCTCATACGTATCTCTATCTGATGGGCTACAACGCACCCGAGCATGTGCTGTTGCAACCGAACTATACGCCTGCTGAATTCTATGCAGCGTACGAGAACATGACCAACAAGCTGCGCCCCTGGACTATCGATTTTCACGTGGCGCAAAATGATGGGCATGTCCACGGAGCCGGTTCGCATGACAAAACTGGAAAACACTGCCCAGCCGATGACCCCAACGGCAAATTAGACATCGTCAAGTGCGCAGGATATTGGCTAAAAGACGCTCCGGAGCGCGGCATCAAGCACATTTGTTGGGACGGCTGTATGTTCCCCAACAAGACGCTGGAAGACGGACGTACGTGGACCACAATTCTGGATACGATGCTAAAAGTTCGCAGCGCTCACGGCTGGAACTGAAGCCAATTAGCCGCAATACCAAGCTTAGAAATAGGCTTCTAGATTGCTAATACACTGTGTTATCGCTAGTCCGATTCTGAGATTGTCATGTACAATTTAGTTTAGCTCGAGATTTCGAACTACTAATAGCCATTTGTTGCGACAATTTCCGATGCTCCCAAAAATGGACGCCGTCTGATAGCGAAATCAATCGAGTACAGTAAAGACTATATGCGATTGTGTGTGTTGGCGTTCTAAGAATTTCTGCGCCTAGTTATTTGCGGGGCGAGCTATGATAACACGTCGGAGGTTCTGTGCATCTGGCCTAACGACGACGGCAGTGGTGCTGGGATTTTCTCGTTGCGTTGCTCAGCAGCGCCTCTTAGCTGGTACGGAACGTTATTTGGTAAACCTGCAGAATGGTATGCAGCTTGGACCTGGATTGCCAAAACTTGTCCAGACGCTGTCTACCAGTTCGCCAAAACTAGGTGGTATGTCAGGCGAAGTGCAGTCGAGTTCGATCGGCATGCTAGACGATGGACTGCGCCAAACTTATTTCAACAACGCTCCTCGAACGGTTGCCAATACGGTGCAATCGAGTGCACCACCGGAGGAGTTGATCGAATTGCCTGCTAAAGCCTACGCCAGTCAGGAGTCCGGCGAGTTTTCGTATCGAGGAGTGCTGCAGGCCACCGGTTTTGACGATTTTGGGCGACGATTATATACGATCGATGCTCATCGCGGACCCAAAACGATTTTGCAGGCGATGACTGAAATTACGGCTACCTATGTCAGCGTACAAGTAGTGCGCGATCAGAAATTTCCGCGTTGGGATATGCGTCTGTCGCCAAATTCCATTCCACCTCTTACCTTGCGCAATATATTGCATCATGAACTCGATCTAACGCGCCCGGGCGAATGGATGCGCATAGTCCGTTTTTACATGCAGGGGGAACGCTATGGAGAAGCGCGTGCTGAGCTTGAGCAAGCGATCAAGAAATTTCCTGAGCTCGCCGAAAACGCACCCATACTAGTCGAGCTAAATCAGCGTTTGGCCGATCAAGCATTGCGCGAGATTGAACTGCGCCGCCGCAGTGGTCAACATTTGTTCGCAACTAAGTTTCTGCAAAGTTTTCCGCCGGGTCTGATGCCTATTGAAACGGAATTGAAGATCAAGGATCAGATGGACGAACTGCAGCGCATGCTGGCGCAGGTCAGCGAGATTCGGACCGCGCTCACAACCAGCGTGCAAGGATTGCCGGAATCCGATAAACAGGCAGTGCAGCCAATTGTCGACGAAATCCTAAAAGAAATTCGGTTTGATTCGCTCGCGAGATTAAATGACTATCAACGCTTACGCGGCGACGATTCCCTAACGGCACAGCAAAAAGTCGCGTTTGCGATCGGTGGTTGGCTACTTGGTGAAAACGCGGGCTTGGACAATTTCGCGGTCGCCAAATCTTTGGTACGAGTTCATGCAATGGTGCGAGAATACCTCTCTCCGGCAGCCGAACCGCGTCGAGTGGAAATTCTCACCGAACTAGCGAAGGAAGAAGGAAGCCAACCGGACTTAGTCGCCAAGATTTTGGCGAACATGACTCCGCCGATGAATGCTCCGGAACATCAATCTGAAGATCCTGCGGGTTTGTTTCGGCTGTCAGTGCAAGTTCCCGCAGCGGCGGGTGGCAGCGTGGACTATGTGATTCAGGTGCCGCCTGAATACGATCCTTATCGCAAGTATCCTTGCGTACTGTCGCTGCCGGGGCTAGGAATGTCGCCGGAGCAGCAAGTCGATTGGTGGGCGGGTCCGCAAATCCCCAACTCCACCTTCCGGCAGGGACACGCCTCTCGCAATGGATACATTGTTGTGTCACCGAAGTGGATGATCGAGCAACAAGGGCAGTACAATTACACCGAAGGCGAGCATGCGCGCGTGCTGACATGCCTGCGCGACGCGATGCGTCGATTCTCGATCGACACTGACCGAGTGTTCATCAGCGGGCATTTCGACGGTGCTACTGCCGCCTGGGACATTATGCTAGCGCACCCAGACCTTTGGGCCGGTGCCATGATGATTTCTCCCTCAGCGGATAAATTTATTATTCAATGCGCGGATAATGCCTACCTGGTTCCGACGTACTTTGTGTATGGCGAGTTTGCAGCAGGTTTCACGCAAACTCTGGGGCAAACCTTGGACAAGTACATCACTAGGTCGCGGTTTGATTGTCTGGCAGTGGAATATAAAGGACGAGGGCGCGAACACTTTTACGAAGAATTGCCGCGTATGATCCAATGGATGGAATTGTCTAGTCATCGGCGAGATCGCTCGCCTGACGAAGATGTCGAGCTTCAGGTCCTGCGGCCGGGCGATCGATTCTTTTACTGGCTTGAATCTCCGGAACTGAATCCTGACGCAACTATAAATGCATTCGCTTTCGATCCCACCAAGAAAAGTTTTGTCAAGTTCAAAGTTGAAAAGGCGTCAAATTCCCTACGTATTTCGACTATTCCGTCCAGAAAGATCTGGGTTTGGCTGTCTCCCGATGTCATTGATATGACCAGTCCAGTTAAGATCATTAACAAGGGCAAGTCAACGACATTGAAATCGATTTCACCCGACTTGGGCGTCATGCTGGAAGATGTGCGAACTCGAGCGGATCGCATGGCGCCATTTTATGCGAAGATTGAGTTGCCCTAACCAGGTCTCCGTCCGTTAATGCGCACTTCCATAATTCGAGCATGGTCAATTCCATGAGTTGCGATAACAGTGATGCGCAAGCGTCGCGTAGACGTGACTACGCTGGGGTTGGCTACGTGCCTTCGCAGTCGTTGGTAGTTTCCGCTGACGTCGGCCAGTAGTTTCCAAGCGCCCTCCTGCTCGAACTCGATGCGATAGCTGGCCACAGTTTCTACTTGAGGTCGGCCCCATTGCATGCGCGACGTATAGCCGTCGTGATGGCTGAGAGTCAAATGCCGATGTTGTCCTGTGTCAAACGCTAATTGCACTAGTACGATGCAGACAGTCTCAGGCCACAAGAATTCGATCCAAGCGGGAAAGCCTAATTGTGGATCGGACATCCAGCGATGAGTTCCTGGGCGCGCTCGGTGTGGAGGTGCACCGCGAAGACCATGCACCGCGCGAGTTTGCGACGAGATCACGTTGGACTCGCTCCCAAGTGGCTGTGAACTGGAAGCGAGAATCGTCGCCGATCGCGCCAGATCATTTGCGTCTTCGTTTTGGCGATTGATGAGGAACAAATCGTCGCGCAAGAGTTGTTGTTGGATTTCATAGACCAAGCGTGCATCGAGCACGATGTTGCCTGGCAAGGTTGCACGCGCGACGGCAAGCGCGGCGGCCGTGCCAACTCCCTGACCCACTGCGGCGCATGTTGCCATGACTCGCGTAGATGAGAACGCGACATGGGTCGCGGACATATTGCGACCAGCGAACATTAGGTTTCGGATATCCCGTGAAATACAAGAGCGCAAAGGAATATCGTACAACCACGGAACGGGATGTTGCTCACACGGTTGTTCACCGGTCGCGTCGATACCCTGAGGTGGGTGCAAGTCCAGGGACCAGCCGCCAAAAGCAATCGCATCGCCGAACTCTGTGGATTGCAGAACATCTTGTTCCGTCAAGACGTGTTGTCCGACAAACCGCCGGCTTTCACGTTTACCAGGAAGAAATCCGATCCATTCTAGCGCCCAATGAGTTGCTTGAAACGGGTCACCACCCTGTTCGGTTCCGGGTGGACCGTTTTTGACGTGGTCCCAAATGCCAAGTGCGATTGACAGCAGCTCGTCACGAATTGCTTCATTGTCCTTAATGGTGTCGAGGGTACCTCCCCACTCGGCCCACCAATAACCATATTCATGAGTTGGTTGTTCGTGCCCTGGCGTGGCATACAGTCTGTACCGAAGCTCATCTCGCGAGAATCGGCGAGCCCACGCGGGCGCGCTAAACGGCATGGGGACAGGATGCTTGCGAGCTTGCAGTAGGATCGTTGATCCTAATCGATAGTTATCACCGATTGTTGGCGCGAGAGTTTCGCCGAATCGTTCCTGGCTCTCTCGACCTTCCATGAAAGGTGCGCCTGTTTCAAAGCCAAGACGACCGTCGCCAGTACAGTCGATGAATATTTTTGCGTAGACACGAAAACCTTGTTCGGTGCTGTTACGCAGAGCGTAAGCAGACTGAATATTTTGGCCAGTCATTTCCACACCAACAACCGCTGTATTCAACAGCAATCGCAGATTGGGTTCGTTACGGCACTTATCGTACAAGATCAAGTCAAACACAGACGCTGATCGCTGAGGATTATTCACGCAATTGTCTAGGCGAATTTCTTCGACGATCCCACCTTCGCGAGCTTCGGTTACAAGTTCTTCGCCCCGATCAAAAGCGCCTGTGCCATTTGCACCGACGATGTGCATGCGCACTTCGCTGGAGGCATTACCGCCTAGCACCGGCCGGTCTTGTACGAGAATCACTTTCGCACCGAGGCGCGCTGCGGAAAGCGCACAGGGAACTCCAGCAGCACCGCCCCCTGCAACTAGAATATCGCATTCCAGTGTTTCGAAACGCTCGACGTTTAACAACAAGTCGACTCCAATAGCAAAGACGAATTACTCCACTGATATATCCGATAGTTGTTGCTAGTGTATCTTGCAGCGATAGCCGTTGGTTCGCTTTTCGATCAAGCGCCAGCGTAACGGGCGAAACACATTTATTCTCAAAGTTGTCCGCGACTGACAGAAGTTAATCAGTTCATGAATTGTCCACTATGTTTGCACCAAAGCACAGAAGTCTTCACGGCTCATGGATATTCGATTCTTGACTGCAATCATTGTGGTCATCGTTTTGCGGACGTTGAAATTCCCGCAGATCATACGGATAAGATTTATAGCGACGGGTATTTTACCGGAGGCGGAGCGGGATACCCCGATTATTTGCGCGAAGGGCGTATCGTGCGCGACCACGGCCGCTGGTACGCAAAAAAGCTGGCTGGCTATATGCAACCTGGGCAAATGCTGGACGTTGGTGCCGCGGCGGGATTCATTCTCCAAGGATTCGTCGATAATGGGTGGCAGGGGAGAGGTATCGAGCCCAATGCGGCGATGGCTCAATACGCGCGTGAGTCCTTAGGAATGCAGGTACAGGTCGGTGCACTGGAGTTGTTTGCTACATCCGAACGGTGCGATTTGGTCAGCATGATTCAAGTCGTAGCCCACTTTGCGAACATTCGCGCGGCACTTGGCGTGGCTGCGGAAGTAACCAAACCATTGGGTTTTTGGCTCATAGAAACGTGGAACAAGAACAGTATCGCTGCTCGAGCCTTTGGTAAGAACTGGCACGAATACAGCCCGCCGAGCGTGTTGCATTGGTTCAGCCCAAAGACACTTTCTGCGTTAGCCACACAATACGGTTTTCGAGAGATCGCCCGCGGCCGACCATCAAAATGGATCAACGGTGGGCATGCCAAGTCACTAGTGAAGTACAAGTTGAGCGGTTCATCTGCGGGCCGTATCGTTAGTAGGCTGCTCAATGTAGTGCCCGATTACGTGCCGATTCCCTATCCAGCCGACGATCTGTTTTGGATGCTGCTACAAAAATCGTAGATCTTGACTAGCGGCAAGATGATCAATTTAGCGACGACCGATCATTTGACGATTGACCACACCCGCCCACTCCCCCTTTCATAATTCGCCATTTCTAACGAAGATGCTATTAAGAAAATGGTGGGCGTTTCAGCTTTGCATCTTTGGTTAGTCGACACAAAGGGAACGACAGTTGACGGTAACACCTTCGCGCAGCGGAGTTTTTTCGGCTGCTACCGATAAACGCTTAGAGGCTTTCAGCGAGAGCATTAGTTTTGATCATCGCCTGTACAAACACGACATTCGTGGATCGCTCGCGCACGCGCGCATGCTTTGTCAGCAGAAACTGATCTCGCCGATCGAACTGCAGCAAATCGAAGAGGCTCTGGCGGCTATTCAAGAGCAAATCGAACGTGGCGAAATGGTGTTTCGGCCCGAATTGGAAGATATCCACATGCATATCGAACAGGCGCTGATCGAGCGCCTGGGCGATGTGGGGCGAAAACTTCACACCGCGCGCAGCCGCAATGATCAAGTTGCTACCGACCTTCGATTGTGGACTCGGGATGCTCTCGATCGCGTAGATCAATGGTTGCTGGCCGTGCAGCGAGCATTTTTGGCCAGGTGTGATCGCGACCTGCCGATAATCTTGCCTGCTTATACCCATTTGCAGCGCGCGCAACCGGTCTTGGCTGCTCATTATTGGCTGGCATACATCGAGAAATTCCAGCGCGATCGGCAGCGCGTCGCTGACTGTCGACGACGACTCAACTCATGTGGTTTGGGAGCGGCTGCCTGCGCTGGCACCAGTTTGCCGATCGATCGCCACGCTACCGCTCAGGAGTTAGGCTTCGAATCGGTCGCGAGCAACAGCATCGACATCAGCAGCGACCGGGATTTCGTGCTCGAATCGGTATTTGTGTTGGCGATGATTGCGGAGCATCTCAGCGGTTGGGCGGAAGAGTGGATTTTGTGGTCGACGGTTGAATTCGGATTTATCAAACTGCCTCAACAGTTTTGTACGGGTTCGTCCATCATGCCTCAAAAAATCAATCCAGATACGCTTGAACTTACGCGCGGCAAGTCGGCTCGCGTGATCGGTAACCTGCAAACCTTGCTAGTGCTGATCAAAGGACTGCCACTGGCATATAACCGCGACTTGCAAGAAGACAAACCGCCTCTGTTCGATTCATTTGATACCGTCGAGGCCTGCTTGAGTTTGGCTGCACCCATCGTCGAGGGGGCCGAGTTGTGCCGCGAAAATATCTCCGGTCGCCTCGAAAAAGGCTATTTGGACGCTACCACTTTGATGGAACATCTCATCAAAAACGGAATCCCGCAGCGCTCGGCACATCACCTAGTGGGAAAACTGGTCGCAGTCGCGACCGAAGCTGGGTTGCCGCTGGCTGGTTTGAGCGATACCCAGCTAATGAGCGTCGATTTGAGCCTTGATGGGACCATTCGCGAGGTGCTTGGCGTGGAAAAAGCGATTCAATCGTACCAGAGCTTTGGTTCAAGCAATCCAGAACAGGTCAAATCCCAGATTCAGTTCTGGACAGACCAATTACAATGAAGCGTTGGAAAATTCGAATTTCGCGGCGAATGTGGATAATTTCGTCGACATAAGGCGGTCCGTGGACCAAGGTTTGGCCTCCGCATCTGCCGGTGTTTCGAGAGTGGTAATGGAAAGTCAATTGGAGTTGTGGTGTAGAGTTGCCACCAGACAGTTAATTTTCGGCGCCGGCTGCCTGCTGTTTTGGGCACCTTCTGGATTCGCGCAGCAAGATCCATTTTCCGCCACATCTGATGCCCCTGCCGCGGAGAATCCGTTAGATGCTGTCGATCCGAATTTGGCTCCCACGTCAGTAGAAATCGTTCCAACAGAGACTGCTGCTGAATCATCCACCAAAGCACCCGAGATCGTCGAACCACTTGTCATTGCCCTGCGTGAGCGTCCGCCTAGAACTCCGAAAGAGATGGCTCGAGCTTTTCAATGGATGTCAAAACTAAAACACTGGAGCGAAGTTGGCAACCTACTGAAATTGGTTGAACAAAACGGCTGGTCCAACGAGCAATTGGCTGACCTAGCGCGAGAAGGTGGAGCAGGCCTATGGATTCGCTTGGGAGGCCAAGACGAATTGACTTCGGAACAAAAGACGCAACTTTCTAATATCATGGCCGCACCCAGTCGACTAGCTCGCGACCCAGCCTGGATCGAGCGAGGAATCGACCAACTCGCAAGCTCGTCGCCTTCGCATCGACGGTATGCTCAAATGCGGCTGCACGATTCCGGCATGGCGGCTGTTGAGCGAATGGTCGAGCGATTGCTCGAGGGCGAATCGAAAGTAGCTCCGCTTACTTTAGTATCGACGATTGTGCAGTTTGGCGACGATGGATTAGGGGCTTTGCGCGCTGCGTGTTTTGCAAACGACCCGGATCGCGTGATGCGAGTGCTGGCGGCGATGGCGCAATGGAAGACGAACGAGTTCAGTCCCGAGATCGCTGCGGGAATGGTTGGCTTGGGATTGAATGGTGCTCAGCATTCACAGCTTAGCAATGACGTGATGAAGATACGTGGTCGAGTACCAAACCACACTGAGATTCGCAGTTTTCTAGCCGATCAATTTTTGAAGCAGCTCGCCGTGTATCAGCGAGCGCGGGTCGAAAAGCGTGGTATCACGGATTTCGTTTGGCGACCATCTCAGGATGAAGCGGGCATTGTCGGGGTCGAAGGAGCTTTTGAACAAAGGTCGCTTGAACGTTTGGCGCAATTAGCGGCTCACCGACTTTATTGCGAGAACTCTACTCAGCAGGATTTGGTGGAAGCTACGGTCGTGTTGCTCCAAAGAGCTTACCAAGTGTCGCCTGGGGTATTACCGGCCGTTGCTGCAGAAGGGCACGCTGACTCGGCGAACACTGTCCCCGGTTTGCTCGTTTCGCTGCCAGTTGATGTGCGCCGCGATTTTGGATTGTGGCAAAAAGTAATTTCGCAAAGTGAGAGCTGGCAGATGCACGGTGCAGCCATTCGCGCCGTCGAGATTATCGGTCGCGGCATCCAGCTTGAAAATGGGATGATCGCTTCGGGTTTGGAGTCGTTGTCGGAGTCACTGAAAGATGCTCGACCCGCAATTCGCTACGTGTCGTTCGAAGCGATATCCAATATCGATCCCAAATCTCAATATTGGGGTGCTGATCGCCAATTACGACTCGCAATCGAAATGAGCCGGCTGGCCAGTGGCCCCACTGTTTTGGTGCTCGGCTTGCGCGAAGCGTTTCGGGGAGCGGCGATTCAACAGCTCGAGGCACTCGGTGCCAAGGTGCTAGCCACCAACTCGCTGGCCGAAGCGTTGCAGTACCTTGATCAGCCCAATCCGATCGAATCAATCATGATTGTTGACCGACTGGCCGAACATTCGCTGAGTTCAGTGATCCAGCGGCTGCGCAATTCGCGACGAGGCAGCTCGTTACCGATTGCGGTACTGACTAACGATTTAGATGATGTCGAGCGCAGCCGCATCGATTCGGCCGGAACAGTCACATCGGTGCTGACTCGCGATCCAGCGAATATGACTCGCATCTTGACCAGCTTGCAAGGCCAACTCGACACCCGCGCTTTGACCGAACAAGAGCGAGTGCGATTTGCAAGCTCCGCAATGGCGTTTGTCGCGAGAATTGCCGCCAATCCAAAACAATATCACTTCTACCCATTGCGCGAAGTAAATCAAGAACTGGCCGGCAATACACAAGTTTCGGTCGAACTTCAGCGGAGCCTGCTGTCGGCGGTAGGTTCGTCTGAAAATCAAGAGCGATTGATGCGCATGGCGGCTGATCGTGCACAGGAGGCGCATCATCGATTAGGAGCGGCGCAAGCGTTTAAACAATCCGTTCGGCAATTTGGTGTGCGTATGGGGCGCTCCGCTGTCGGCGCGGCGTATGAATTGTACAATGAGCAGGGACCGGTGGATCCCGTGGCGGTACAGGCCATCGGCGTGATTTTGGATTCACTCGAGGCAGGAGCTGGATACAAGAATTGGTCGGATATAGAGTAGTCCAGTTTTTGCTAGTTCGGGTTTCATAGTGCAACAACGAAACCTCTAGGAAATAATGTCTCGGTACGGACTCCAAGCACTCAATCGCGATACTGGTCCACCGGTAGCCGGGATAATTGGAACGAGTCCAGCCATGGAGGAGGTTTATCGTCTGACGCGTCGCGTCGCGCGGAGCAATGCTTCGGTTCTGCTGCTCGGCGAAACCGGAACTGGCAAGGAGTTAATTGCCGGGGCGATCCACAAACTGAGCCTCCGTTGCAATGGTCCGTTCGTAAAAGTGAATTGCGGCGCGCTGAGCGAGAGTTTGTTGGAGAGCGAGCTGTTCGGACATGTGCGTGGCGCTTACACCGGTGCGGTCAATAATCGTACCGGTCGTTTCGAAGCAGCTCATACAGGAACCATCTTTCTCGACGAAATCAATAGCACGTCGTTGCTCCTGCAAGTGAAGCTGCTGCGCGTGCTCCAAGAACGAGAATTCGAGCGCGTCGGAGATACCACTACGATCACGGTCGATACTCGCGTGATCGCCGCCAGCAATCGAGATTTGGCCAGTGAAGTACAGCACGAACGATTTCGCGAAGATCTGTACTGGCGTCTCAATGTTGTTCCCATCCCAATCCCAGCCCTTCGCAAACGACGCGAGGACATTCCCGATTTGGTCGCCCATTTCTTGAATCACTACAGCGAAGTCAACGATCGATACGTGGTTCACATTCAGCCGCGAGCCATGGAACTACTGCAGGATTATCATTGGCCAGGCAACGTGCGCGAATTGCAAAACTACGTCGAACGCGCTGTCGTGATGGCGGAAGGGGACGAGTTGACGGTCGAACTGTTGCCACCGGTCTTGGTGGGTTATACACCCGAACCGGAAAAAAGTGACATTCGCGTGATCGATTTCGATTCGCTGGCCCAGGAAGTCGTCGTGCGCGGAATCGAATCGGCACCCAGCGACGACAGCAACTTGCATGGCCGCGTCGTTGACCGAATCGAAAAAGAGTTGATCGCCCAAGTCCTCAAGCAATGCAACTACGTGCAGACCAAAGCCGCCACGCGACTAGGTATTAATCGCAATACGTTGCATAAGAAGCTGAAGGAATACGACCTGGAGCACTTAGGTCAGGCACCTGGGACGGAACCCAATTAGTTTTCCGCAGTAAGCGTCGCGCGTTCAAAACTCAAAATTGGCGGGAGCAGAACACCGCGGTCATTGAAACGCCTCTGCCGCTAATTTT
>SXGS01513904.1_pt1 | contig 40445 bp, 35 predicted proteins | sample 3174681 | NCBI WGS metagenome assembly SXGS01 (sample SAMN11356861, study PRJNA531348) | freshwater metagenome | isolation source: freshwater sample F1-80 | place: China: Fuxian Lake, Yuxi | collected 2017-12-25 | reverse complement strand
ATGGCTGGCGCGCATTGCATCGTGTTGGAGTGCCAAGATGCAAAGATTGAAGCGCGCCTGCGCACACGCTACGTGGACCACCGCGCGCGCACCATGGAAGAGGCGCTCGAGATTCTGGGCGAGGCCACGCGGCCCACATCTGTTGCAGTGGTGGGGAACGCTGCGGAAATGCTGCCGCAGCTGGCAGCTGCAGCGCAAAATGGCGGCCCGCGCCCGCACGCCGTCACCGACCAAACCTCAGCGCACGATTTGATCAATGGCTATCTGCCAAGCGGTTGGACGGTGGAGCAGTGGGAAGCAGCGCGCAATGGCAGCGCTGCCGAGCGGGCAGCACTTTCCCACGCTGCAGCTGAGTCCTGTGCGGTGCACGTGCGCGCATTGCTGAGCTTTCAAGCCATGGGCGTGCCCGTTATCGACTACGGCAATAACATCCGCCAGCATTCGGCGCCGGATCGTTGATGACGTACACGCGCGGTTTGGGCAGGCCGCCCGCGATGCACAGTCCCTCCACCAGATTGTGCAATCGCTTGTAGGCAACCGGATCGGCCGGTACCGCCCTACTCACACGCAGGGCGATCGCGTCGGACTTCCAGTACGAAACGAATGCCATCACACCGGAGAACACGAGCGCGGCGATCGTGCCGAGCGTGCCGTTGCCGACGAGAACACCCACCGCCATACCCACGAGCACGAGCACGAGCACGAATCCAACGACGAGCACCGCGGAACGGCGCTTGTTGGCCGCGATGAGGTCGTTCAGAATTTCACCGAAGGCGGCGTGGCTGCCGCGGCCTCGGCCTCGAAGTACTCACGGTCGGCAAAGTTGAAACTGCGGGCGAACAGCACACCGGGGAACGATTGCGTCGTGTTGTTGTACCGCTCCACTGCATCGTTGTAGAACTGTCGCGCGTACGCGACGCGGCTTTCGGTGTTTTGCAGTTCTTCCTGCAAGGACAGAAAGTTCGTGTTGGCCTTCAGGTCGGGGTACGCCTCCGACAGGGCGAACAGCTGTCGGAGTGCGCCGGTCAAGCCGACGTCGGCAGCACCCTGTGCCACCGGGGTCGGTGCGGCGGACATGGCCTTGGCACGGGCGTCGATGACCGCCTCGAGCGCACCCTTTTCGAAGGTGGCATACCCTTTGACGGTTTCAACGAGGTTCGGAATGAGATCGAGTCGGCGTTTCAGTTGCACGTCGATCTGTGACCACGCGTTGTCGACCTCGTTGCGGCGGCTCACGAGGCGGTTGTAGGAGAAAATGACCCACACGGCGAACGATGCGAGCACGATGAGCACGATCCACAGCGCGTTCATGACCCTGAGGTTACTCCTCGCTCGATGGTTTGGCGGATTCACCTGCCACGCGTTCGCGAAATTGTGCCGACTTGTCGCGCAACGACGCCATCGTGTCGGAGACGGTGTCCGAAACGGTGTCCCGCACGACCTGGGAAATTTTCTGGAGGCGGGGTCGGCGCAACAATCGATCCTCGAAGTACCGCAGGACCGCACTCGGCTGCACGACGATGCGCGACTCGGCTTCGGCGAGGAGGACGTCCCGGTAGATCTGGAGGTACCGCTCGGCAAGTTTGCGCATCGACAATTCTTCCGCGCGTTTGCTTCCCGCCGCGGCCAGTCGAGTCCGGAGATCGGCGTCCTCACCAACCTCACGCAGAGCCTGGGCGAGCACGACGGGGTCGCCCGGTGCGACGAGCACGCCGTTGGCGTCGGCCGTCACGACGGTGTCGTAACCGGGGATGTTGCTGGCGACCACCGCCGTTCCCGCGGCCATGGCCTCGAGCAACACCAGCCCGAACGATTCACCGCGTAGTGACGGAGCACAAAAGACGGTGCACCGTGCGAGGCGGTCGATCTTCTCGGACTCCGAGACCTGCCCGAGCCAATCGATGCGTGCCGCAACCTTGGGGTCGCGGGAGTACCGCTTGCGAAGTTCCTCGATGTGCGGTCCGTCCGAGCAGATCCACAACCGGAAATGTTCCGGCAGCAGGAGGAAGGCGTCGAGGAGGACCTCGAGGCCCTTGCGCGGTTCATGACGACCGCAGAACAGGACCGTCGGCATCGTCTCGCGCTCCACACCACTGCGTTGGTAGGTCTCCGTGTCGATGCCGTTGTACAACACCTCGAAACTGCCCCCGATGTGACGCGCCGCCATGTCGCGGGCGGAGTTCGACACCGCCACCCGGTGGTCGAGGTGCGTCCCGAGCCATTCGAGACCCTTGCGCACACGGCGGTACCAGGCGATGTCTCCGGATGCATGGAACGTACCCACCATCGGCGCAAGTCGCAGCATGAGGGCGGTCACCGTGGGACCCGGAGCCATCGGTTCGTGCAGGTGCAGGATGTCGAAGGCTTCGTCGTTGAGGGCGCGCAACGTCCGCAACGCCGCGGACGGATCGGGCGCCAAGGGAACGGTCGAACCGTTCGCCGCCGTCGGGAGGCTGTTGCCGAGCGGGGTCACGAACGGCTCCGGAGGCGGTCCGTCACAGGGACCAAGGACCCGAACCTCATGGCCCATCGCCCGGAGTTCGCGTGCCAAACCGAGCACCTGGTGCTGCACTCCCCCGGGGATGGTGAGGCTGTACGGACTCACCATTCCGATGCGCAGCATCTCGCCGTGTTGCGATGAAGCCTTCTCCACCCACTCAACGGTACGGTAGGTTCGGCGGCGAACAGCGACGCCACTTGCATGACCACCGACTCGTTCCCCGCGATCTCCCTCGTGGCTTCGCCGACGCGACGGGCGGGTGTACTGCAACTGGCACGCGAGGCACAGGACCGAGGATTCACCCACGTTGCATGTCCGAGCCTTGGTGCGGCGATGCCGTTGTGCACCTCGCTCGCCCACGCGACGACGACGCTGCATTACTTCACGTCGATCCAACCGATTTATCTCGCCCATCCGGTGGAGGCCGGCAATTCCGCCGCGCACATCCACGAGATCACCGGAGGACGATTCGCGTTCGGCATCGGCGTGAGCCACGGTCCCGTCACGCAACGACTCGGCGTCGCCACCGGCAAGCCGCTCAGTGACATTCGCGCGTACGTCGATGCAATGCGCGCCAACGAGAAATTCGGCGGCACGTTGCCACCGATCTATCTCGCCACGCTGCGCGACAAGATGTTGGACCTTGCCGTCGAGATCGCCGACGGCGCACTGTGGGCGAACGCCTCGCTGCGAGGCATCCCGCAACAAGTGGGGCGAATTCCCGCCGAGAAGCGGTCGACGTTCTTCATGGCCAACATGATTCCCACGGTGATCTCCGACGATCTCGAGGCGGCGCGTGCGGTCAATCGCAAGACGCTCGTGATGTACGCGACGTTGCCGAACTACCGCAACTACTGGCGTGCGGCGGGCCACGACCAGCAGGTCGACGCGTTCGAAAAGGTCCTCGCGTCCGCACCACGGGAGGCGCTCGGTGACGCACTCGTCGCCGCCATGCGCAACGAGTGGCTGGACGACTGCACGATCTCGGGTTCACCCGAGTTGGTGCGCGAGCGATTCGCCGCCTGGTCGGCGACCGGAGTCATGCCGGTCGCGGTGATGTCGGCCGTCGACGGTGGTCAAGCCAAGGGCGTGGCCAATTTGTTCGCCGCCTACGCGCGATAGCCGGGGTCGCTCGGCCAGTTCGGCGAGAACAAGTGCCACTGCTCCGGTGCGCGCCGAATGAGCAGTTCCAATTCCGTGATCAGCGATTGGGTCAGCACCGCCACATCCTCCCGAAGCCGTCCGCGTTCGGTCAACGTGAGCGGCGGTCGCACCACGGTGTGATGACCGTCGACTCGTCGAGTGAAGTACACGGCCGTCGGCAGCAGTACCGCACCTGAACGCAACGCGAAGAAGGCCGGTCCGGCCGGCGCGGTGGTCTTCTCTCCGAAGAACTCGACTTCCACTCCGTTGCGCTGGATGTCGCGGTCCGACATGAGACAGACGACGTGGTTGTTGCGCAACGCCTCGGCGACGGCGACACCCGCATTGTCGTCGAGTGGAATCACGTTGATTCCCTGCGAGCGGCGCACGTCGAGGAAGGCTTCGAACGCCTCGTTCGACTCGAGCACTTCGACGACCGCGCTGACCTTGTGTCCACGTTGAGCGAGCCAGCGGCCCGCCCAGTCCCAACCGCCGACGTGCGGAAGCGCCACAATCACTCCCTTCCCCGCCGCCACGCCGCGTTCCAGGTGTCCGTAGCCCTCGACGGTGAAACCCGCGTCAACTTCACGTGCCGTGAGCGACGGGAGCCGGAAGGTCTCGAGGTAGTAACGCAGGTAACTCTGGAAGGCGTCGTTGACGCGCCGTTGCATCTGCAACGAACCGAGCCCTGGTGAGATACGACGTTGATGGCGTTCCACCATCCTGCGTTCGTTGCGCATCGTCAGCGCGCCGACTCCACCGAGCGAAAGTGCGGCGACGTGCGATACCACTGCAGGGGTAACTGCGCCGAGTACGTTGGCGAGTCGAAACGCGATGCCCGGACTCTTGTCGTCAGGCATCACGGCGACGCGAGGCGATTCGCGAGCGACGGTCGGCGAACGCTGCACGGCGTGACGCCCGACGCGAGCGACGAGTCTCCATGCGCTCGGCAACCACGGGGGCGACCGCGGCTTGACGCCAGATCTTGACGAAGCGCTGCACTGCCGTGATGGTCACGAGGACGAGCATGGCCCACATCACCCAGTACAAACCGTTGTCGAACAACAGACCGACACACAGGATGACGATGCGCTCGGCTCGCTCCATGAGTCCACCCTTGGCCTGCAGGCCGAGCGACTCTGCCTTTGCCCGCTGGTAGGAGATGAGCGACGACACCGCCATGACGGCGAACGGCAACACGGCCGCGGTACCGCCCCGCGTGCTTCCCAGGTACCACGCGACGCCACCCAACATGAATCCGTCGGTGATGCGGTCGATGGTGGAATCGAAGAAGGCACCACGCTGGCTCGATACGTTCGAGGCCTTGGCGAGCGCACCGTCGAGCATGTCGGGCAAAGCCGCGGCGATGACGAGCAGCAAGCCGACACGCAAGAATCCCGCACCGATCGTCACCGCGGCGGCGATGGAGATGAGCAGTCCGACCACGGTGAGATGATCCGGGGTGATCTTGGTACGGGTGAGCGTTACGCCCACCGGACGCACGTACTTGTCGACATGGACGCGAAATTTGCCGTCGAACACGAACCAATCCTACTTGTCGCGGTCGGGATTGGCCTCGACGAGTCGCTCGACGATTCGTCCGTCGATCGCATCCACGAGTACGAGGCCGCGTTGCAACGGTGGCTCTTCACCGCTGTAACAAAACACTCGCCACGTTGGCCGACTTCGCAGACCGCGCCACACCTGTTGGGCCGACGCATGTCCGACCGCGAAACCAACGGCTTGCGTGGCGCGCACCAACGCGTCGCGTTCGTCGACGTTCATTCGCCACGACGACGTGAGGCCGTAGACGCCGAACGTTCCGAGGAGCACTGCTGCGTAGAGGAAACCGTCGTTCACCAGTGCACCGTTGCCGTCGCGTGCGACGTACCAGAGCGCGGCGCACGACGCCGCGACGACGAGGTACATGATCGCCGGAATCCGCCTCCGGCTGTTGTCGGGGAATTGGTACGGCCCGACGAAGCCCGTCACGTCGAGGTCGTGCGGGAGTTCGTCGCGAATTTCGTCGGAGTCGGGCGTTGGTTGATCGGTCATCGCGGCGCCGCCAGCGGCCACGCGTCCCGCAATCGTGTCGCCGTGGTGCCCAAGGTTTCCGAGAGCACCTTGGTGTTGGCGATCGCCACCGTGAAGTTGGTGTCCCCGACCCAGCGGGGCAACAGATGCACGTGGAGATGCTGCGACACGCTGCCGCCTGCGGGGGCGCCGAGATTGATCCCGATGTTGAGTCCGGCCGGTGCGTACGCCTGCTTCAACGCCACCGTCGCATCGCGCACCGTACACCACAATTCCTCGCGTTCGGCGTCGGTGAGGTCCTCGAGGTTCGCGACTTGTCGGTACGGCAACACCAGACAGTGGCCGTTCGTGTACGGATACGCGTTGAGGATCACGAAGGTCAACGAACCGCGGTGCACGATGTAGGTGTCGGCGTCGGACAATCCGCTCTGCAGGATTCGAGTGAAGATGGACTCACCGTTCGACGGCGAGTTGTTGCCCTCCGGCCCGAAACCCGAAACGTACTCCGAACGCCAGCCCGCCCACAAACGTTCCAGCATCGGCCGACCTATCGCCCGGATCCCTCGCGCACGTCGGCGCGAAGGCGTTCGAGGAAATCTGCGAACGCGGTGTCGCGTTGGACTTCGCCTCCCCGCGGATTGACGCCCACGGTGTTGGCACGCACGTCGTCATCACCGACGACCAGCACGTAGGGAATTCTCTCCAGCTTCGCGGCACGAATGCGCTTGCCGAGTTGCTCGTCGGCGACCGCGGTATCGGCCCGGTAGCCCTCGTCCACGAGTTGCGTCACGAGCGACGCGACATGCGCTTCGTGGGCGCTGGTCACGGGAAGAATTCGAACCTGCACGGGCGCCAGCCACGTGGGGAACGAACCGCCGTAATGTTCGAGCAGCACACCAAAGAACCGCTCGACCGATCCCAACAGTGCGCGGTGCAACATGATCGGTCGGTGACGCTGGTTGTCGGCGCCGACGTACTCCAAGCCGAAACGCTCGGGCAACTGGAAGTCGGCTTGGATCGTGGAAAGTTGCCACTTGCGACCGATCGCATCCCGCACGTCGATGTCGATCTTCGGTCCATAAAACGCCGCATCACCATCACCGATGGTGTACTGCGCGCCGAGTTTCTCCAGCGCACTGCGAAGCGCCGTGGTGGCTCGCTCCCACATCTCGTCGGAGCCGATCGACTTTGCTGGGTTGCGGGTGGAGAGTTTGTAGGAGAAGTCATCGAACCCGAAGCGGCGCAGCACGGAGAGCACGAAGTCGAGCAGGGACCCGATCTCCGTCGCGAGTTGTTCCTGCGTGCAGAAGATGTGGCTGTCGTCCTGGGTGAAGCCACGGATTCGCAGGAGTCCGTGCAGGGTTCCTGCACGTTCGTACCTGTACACGGTCCCCAACTCGAAGAGCCGCAGCGGAAGTTCGCGGTAACTGCGTTGGCGATCGCGGTAGATGAGACAGTGCATCGGACAGTTCATCGGCTTCGGGTAGTACGTGCCGTTGTCCATCTCCATGGGCGGATACATGCCGTCCTTGTAGAAATCGAGATGGCCGGACGTTTCGAACAATTGCGCATTGGCCAAGTGCGGCGTGTAGACGAAGTGGTATCCGCCGTTCTGGTGGCGTTCGCGCGAGTAGTCCTCCATCAGCTTCCGCACGATGGCACCCTTGGGATGCCACACCGCGAGGCCTGCACCGAGTTCGGGTGGGAACGACAGGAGGTCCATCTCGACCGCGAGGCGTCGATGGTCGCGCTTCTCGGCCTCCTCCAATCGCACCAAATGCTCCTGCAGCGCGGCCTTCGATTCCCAGGCGGTGCCGTAGATGCGTTGCAGCGTGGGACCCTTCTCGTTGCTGCGCCAGTGGGCTCCGGCAACCTTCATGAGCGCGAAGTGACCGAGACGGCCGGTCGTTGGTACGTGGGGCCCGCGACACAGGTCCACGAAGGTGTCGCTGTTGCGGTACACGCTGACCGAGTCGCCGCCGGAGACCTCTCCCGCGTCGTTGGCATCGGCATCACCCGATGTGACCCGTTGGATGATCTCGCACTTGTACGGTTGGTCGGCAAAGAGCGAGAGCGCGTCCTTGGGCGACATCTCGGACCGAACGAACGGTTGGTTCGCCTCGACGATTTCCGACATGCGTTTGCCGATGGCAACGAGATCTTCCTCGGTGAACGTGCGACCACCCGGCAGGTCGAAGTCGTAGTAGAAACCGTCCTCGATCGCCGGACCAACGGTGAATTTCGTCCCCGGTATCAACTGGAGCACCGCCTGCGCCAGCACGTGGGCGGTCGAATGTCGGAGCACGTGGCGTCCCGCATCGGATTCCGCGGTCACGATCGAGACCTGATCCCCATCATCCAGCGTCGAGGACAGGTCGACCTCCCGACCGTTCACCACGCAGGACACCGCGGCCTTGGCGAGACGCGAACCGATGGCGGCGGCGAGTTGCGCCGCGGTCGAGCCCGCGGGAATGTTCTTGGTTGAACCGTCTGGCAGCCGAACGTCGATCAGCGCTGCCTCGGACATGCTCTCCTTATTCTACGCTGGCCAACTTTGCAGGATCGGTGGACGACGCCGAGCCGAATCGGGGAATCTCCGCGGTCGCCTCCACGATCGTCTCGGTGCGCTTCTTCGTGGCGTAGGTGTTTCGGTATTCCTGGCCGGTGAGTTCACGGATCTCGAACATCAACTCGTCGGTGACCTCGCGCAACCGCATCGGGTCCGCGGCATGAGCCGAGTAGTGACCCATGTCGATGGGTCGACCGACCGAAATCTTCACCGTTCCACCCAAGCGCGGCAGTGGAGCATCCGGTGGCTGGATGTCTCGGGTGCCGACGATTCCGACCGGAAAGATCGGGCAACCCACCTTGAGCGCGAGCCGTGCCGCACCCGTGTGGCCCTTGTACAGCATTCCGTCCCTGCTGCGCGTGCCTTCCGGGAAGATGCCGAACAATTCGCCACGACGCAGGACACCTTCGGCTGCGTCGAGTGCGGCGTGCGATTTCTCGCCACCGCTGCGATCGACGGGAATCATCCCCACCTTCGGAAAGAACCAGCGCGTCTTCCACGAATCCATGTACTCGCTCTTGCCGATGAACGAGATGTTTCGCGGGGACAACACCATGAGCAATGCCGAATCGAGGAAACTGATGTGGTTGGGGCACAGGATTGCCGCACCGGACTTCGGCAGACGATCGAAGCCGTCGAGTTCGAACCGCCATGCGAGTTTGGCCAGCGGTACCGCGACGGTGCGCAACCGCGACTGGAACCGAGTTGCGCCGTGGAACACCCACTCCGGGAATTGTCGGGTGTCGGTCACCATTCGACTCCCAGCAGTGCCGCAGCCGAACGAACCTCGGCTCCCTGCGCGACTGCCGCATCGATGGCCTGGACGGCACCCGGAGTGTCGAGATCATCATCGAGATGACGACGAACGCTTTCGAGCACCGCGTCACCTCCCCTCTCGTCGTTGCCTTGTCTCGGACCCCTTGAGTCAACTGTGGTTGCCATCCAATTGCCAAGCCGTGCCGTTGCCCGGTCGATGAGACCTTTGTCCCATTCCCACTCGTGGCGGTAATGGTTCATGAGCAAGCCGAGGCGAATCGCGCGTGGGTCGTAGCGCTTGCGGAGGTCGTCGATGAAGACGAGGTTCCCCCGACTCTTGGACATCTTGTGGCCGTCCATCCACACCATCGCCACGTGCATCCAGTGCTTGACGAAGGCGACCCCCGTTGCGGCCTCAGATTGGGCGCGCTCGCATTCGTGGTGCGGGTAGATGAGATCCGTTCCGCCGCCATGGAGATCGATCGTGGTGCCGAGTTCCCGCAGGGCCAGTGCGCTGCATTCGATGTGCCAGCCAGGTCGTCCCGGCCCCCAGATGGTGTCCCACGCCGGCTCGTCGTGGGCCGAAGGTTGCCACAGGACGAAGTCGAGCGGGTGTCGCTTGTTCGGGTCGTCCACGTTGCCGCCGCGCTCCCGGGCGAGGTCCAACATGCGGGCATCGTCATAGCCCGACACCGATCCGAATTCAGGTGAGCGACTGACGTCGAAGTACACCGAACCACCCGCCTCGTAGGCGAATCCCCGCTCGAGCACCTTGCCGATGAAGCCACGAATCTCCGGGATTGCCGACGATGCCCGCGGTGTTGCATGCATGGGAATGAAGTTGAGTGCCCGAAGGTCGTCCTCCAGTCGTTGCTCCTCGCGCGCCGCGAGATCGAGGTAGTGGACGTTCAGTTCGCGAGCCTTGGCGAACAGCGGGTCGTCCACGTCGGTGACGTTGCGAACGCATTGCACGGACCTCCCGGTGTCGAGCAGTCGGCGAATGAGCACGTCGTAGACGATGAACGTGAAGGCGTGACCGAGGTGCGTCGCGTCGTACGGCGTGACCCCGCACACGTACATCTTCACCTCGTTACCGGGCGAGAAGTCGACGATGTCGCGTCGGGCGGTATCGAAGAGTCGCACGCCGGCGGCTAATCGATCCCCGTGAATCGCGGCGCAACTCGCGTCTTGTAGCGAACGTTGAGTTGCAACAGCACCGCGGTGAGTGCCTCGATGGCGAGCGCGTTCGAGAGCAAGCCGGCGTTGAGCGGGCGACAGCCCGATATCCGCGCAACGATGTCGCTCACGGTCTTGGTGGCCGCCGGGTCGTCGGAGCAGATCAGCACGTCACTATCGACGTCGTGGTCCAGTGCCCCGAGTTCCGTGGCTGGCAGGTGCTGGAATGCCGCGACGACGTTGGATCCCGGGATGGCGGCTTGCACGTGGGCGGCGATACTGCCGCGCGGCGGAATGAGCGGCTGGAATTCCTTGCCCACTCGAACGAGTGCATTGGCCATCGTGATCACGATCTTGCCGCGCAGCGATTCCGACAGTTCCGTCACCGTGGTTGCCGCCGAGTCCCACGGCGTTGCCAGCACGATGATGTCGCACCGCGCAGCCTCCGCGTTGTCGGCGCCCTTCAACGGCAATTGCTTGGTCGGCCACTTGCGAAGGAGTTCGGCGACGACCTCGCGTCCACGTTCGGCGGTTCGCGATCCGATGACGCCTGGATACCCGACCGATGCAAGGCGGACGGCGAGTGCACTCCCCGCTGGTCCGGTGCCCCCGAGGTATCCGATGCTCGGAAGTGGCGCAGTCACGTCCACTACCGTAGCGACGTGGCGATTCTTGCGGGTAAGCGACTCGTCATCACCGGTGTGCTCACGGATGCGTCGCTGGCGTTCGGAGTGGCAAAGTTGGCCCAAGAAGAGGGCGCCACCGTGCTGCTGACGGGTGCCGGTCGCGGTCTCTCCATCACCGAGCGCACCGCCAAGAAACTCCCGAGCGCTCCGCACGTCGCGGAGTTCGACGTGACGAATCCGGAGCACGTCGAGGGCGTTCGTGGCGTCGTCGCGGAACGACTCGGCGGCGTGGACGGAGTGTTGCACTCCATCGGTTTTGCTCCTGCTGCGTGTTTGGGTGACGATCTCATGGCGGCCACGTGGGACGACGTATCCGTCGCCTTGCAGGTTTCTGCATTCTCCCTGAAAACTCTCGCGGATGCCTTCGTGCCCCTCATGGGTAACGGCGGGAGCATCGTCGGACTCGACTTTGACAACACCGTCGCCTGGCCGGCCTACAACTGGATGGGGGTGGCCAAGTCGGCCCTCGAGTCGACCAGCAGGTACCTCGCCAAGGAACTCGGTCCGAGGAACATTCGATGCAATCTCGTGGCGGCCGGCCCCATTCGCACGATGGCCGCCAAGTCGATTCCGTCGTTCGCCCAATTCGAGGACATCTGGAGCGCTCGCGCGCCGCTCGGCTGGGACATCCACGATTCCACCGCGGTTGCGCGCGCCTGTTGCGCGCTGCTCTCCGACTGGTTCCCCGCTACCACGGGCGAGATCGTGCACGTCGACGGTGGATACCACGCCGTTGGCGCCTGACTCCGTGTCATCGGATCACATCAATCGTCTCGCCAACGAGTCGTCGCCCTACCTACGACAGCACCGTGACAACCCCGTTGCGTGGTGGCCATGGTGCGACGACGCCTTCGCCGAGGCACGACGGCGGGACGTACCGGTGTTGTTGTCGGTGGGATATTCCGCGTGTCACTGGTGCCACGTGATGGCGCACGAATCGTTCGAGGACACGGAAGTTGCCGAGGTGATGAACCGCTTGTTCGTCAACGTGAAGGTCGACCGCGAGGAACGCCCCGACGTGGACGGCGTCTACATGGACGCAGTCCAAGCGATGACGGGTCGCGGTGGCTGGCCGATGACCGTCTTCCTCACCCCCGACGCTCGCCCATTCTTCGGCGGCACCTACTACCCCAAGCCCACATTCCTCCAATTGATGGCGGCGGTCGATGACGCATGGCGCAATCGCAGGGAGGACATCGACAACAACGTGGCCGCACTCGTCGACAACATCGGTCGAACCTCGCGAATCGCCACCAATCCGAGTCCGGCATCCATCGACGTGTTCGTGCAGGCGGTAACTCAACTCGATGAGACGTTCGATGAAGCCTGGGGTGGATTCGGAGGTGCACCGAAGTTCCCCTCCACCATGTCCCTCGAGGTGCTCCTGCGGTCGTACCTCAACGACGAATCGCCGCGCGTCCGACACATCATCACCACATCATTGGACGCGATGGCCTCCGGCGGAATGTACGACCATATCGGTGGCGGATTCGCCCGCTACAGCGTCGATGAACGATGGCTCGTTCCCCACTTCGAGAAGATGCTCTACGACCAGGCGCTGCTGATTCGCCCGTACCTGCACGCGTCGCTCGTGCTGCACGAGCCGCACTGGCGCCAAGTCGTGGAGGAAACGGTCGCCTATGTGCTCCGCGACCTTCGGTCGCCCCAGGGTGCGTTCTACAGCGCACAGGACGCGGATTCACTCGACGAGTCCGGACACCCACACGAGGGTCACTTCTACGTCTTCACCCCCGACCAGGTGCGACGAATCGTGCCCGAGCATCTCGTCGATCTCGCACTCTCCTGGTACGACATCACCGATGCCGGCAACTTCGAGGGCAAGTCGATTCCGAACCGCATCGCGCAACGAGGTCGACTCGAGCGCACGAAGGACGTCGACGAGATACGACGACTCCTCCTCGCCGCACGCGAGACACGACACCGACCATTGCTCGATGACAAGGTCATCACGGAGTGGAGCGCGCTCATGGTGTCGTCGCTCGCCGAGGCGGCGGGTGCGTACTCCAACGACGAATGGGCTGCCGCGGCACAGCAGGCGGGCAACTTTCTCGCGACCACGATGCGTCGTTCCGATGGTCGCTGGCATCGCACGTGGCACCGCGAGGCCACACCCAAGCACCTCGCCATGGCCGCCGACCTTGCGAACCTCGTCGACGCCTTCACCAGGTTGTACGAATTGTCCGGTGTGGCCCGCTGGATCACGCTCGCCCGCGAGGCCGCCGACCAACTGATCGCCCACCACTGGGACTCCGGCGAGGGGGGTCTCTTCACCACGCCCGACGACGGCGAACGACTGATCGTGAGGCAAAAGGACCTCATCGACAACGCCACACCCTCTGCGAACTCGGTGGCCGCTCTCGCATTTCAACGGCTCGCGGCATTGACCGGAGCCGAGACGTACCAGGTGCATGCCGACGCCATCCTGAAACTCCTCGCGCGAATCGTGACCAGTGCACCGACCGCGTTCCCCCACCTCCTGTGCGCACTCCACCTACGACACGTCGGACCCACCGAGGTGGCGATCACCGGAAAGCGCGGTGAATTGGTGCAGCTCGTCCACTCGCGATGGCTACCCACGGTCGTTCTCGCATGGGGTGAGGAATTCGAGTCCCCGTTGTTCGCCAATCGGCGCGACGGGGTGGCCTACGTTTGTCGACAGTACGCCTGCCAATCCCCCGCCACCAGTCGAGACGAATTGGTCGCGGCGTTGCGCAGTGCGCTCTCGGCTACCAGCGGCTGAAGTGCAGGATCTCTGCGACGCTCGCCCGCGGTCGTGACGCACTAAGACCCGCTCCGAACGCTACCGAGTCGCGTTCGTCGTCCGTGGGAACACGTTCGTGGCCCAGTGCAATCGCGCCGATGAGCTGCAGGTGACTCGGTACACCCAGGGCCGTTCTCAATTCACTCTCGCCACGGAAGACTCCGAAGAACAACGCACCGAGTCCGGCGTCGTGGGCGGCGAGGAGCAGCGTCATGGTGGCGAACGATGCATCGACGGTCCAGTACGGGGTCGGCCATGCATCGAGCGACGATCCGAGTTCGCCCTTGGACTTGTCCGACTCCGAATATCGCTCCAGGTAGGCCTGCGGGTCGGCGAACGAGAGCAGGATGACCGGCGCATCGAGCAGGTGCTTCCAACGGAAGGTTTCCCTCGTTTCGGGGCGCATCGTTGCCGACCAGAAGGTGTCGGTGACAGCACCCTCGAGCACGACGACATGCCACCCTTGGGTCTTGCCCGCGGACGGCGATCGCGATGCCAGGTCGACGAGGCGCTCGAGCAGGTCGCGCTCGATCGGATCGGTGCGGAATGCGCGCACCATTCGACGGCTCGCCACGAGCCTCTCGAACTCCGTCGGGTCGCTCACGGCGACGGGAACTAGCGCTTCTTGCCGAGTTTGGCGAGCGACTCCGCCATCGTCCAGCCGTGCACGATGAGGACGCCACCCTTGGCGACGTTGACTCCCTTGAAGAAAGCGACGATGTCCGGGGCGATTTTCGGCTTCTTGACTGGCTCGTAGTCGATGAAACCCGATTGGGCATTGGACTTGGCGATGAACGACGCCGGGTCGTACTGCGGCTCGATTGCATAACGTCGGGCCAGTCGTCGACCCCACGCTCGCTCCTCGCCGACGGCGTTGTACTTGGGTCGAGGAATGATGCTCGTCACCGCAGAAAACGCTTCGAGCCCCGCCGGGGTCACGAACCGCGCGCCGACGACGACGTCCTCGTCGGGGAACGCCATGAGTGCGCGATGGTAGGCCTCGGTCATGAGTCCCTTCATCGCGGCATCACGTTTTGCCGTGCGCTTGACGCTGAGGAGGCCCATCACCACGCAGGGAGTACCACCCAGTCGCTCCAGCGTGAGGAACATGAAGCCCGCGAGCGTCTTGCCGTCGTAGGCGGTCGTCGCCAGCACCCAGGAATCCTTCGCCTTGGAGACCGCACCGATGCCGAATGCACCTCCCATTGCGGCGAACTCGTCGAGATCGGCGTCGGTCAATGCGCTCGCATCGCGAGTAGCGATTTTCACGCCTCTAGTCTGCCAGCGAAAAGTCGAATTCCGACGCGACGCAACATTCGCGCGGAAGGGCAACGACGTGGAGGCTGCGTCACCCAACGACGACGTCGTCAACGAATGGAGACGGCATCACCGAACTTGGCTCGCAACAATCCGATGACCTTGCCGATATCCACGGAGAACTCGGGCCCCAGCGCCACCACCTTCGAACCGAAACCGAGGAACACCGGTGAATCTCCGGCGTGCGTTTCCAACAACGCCTTGACGTCGGCGATCGCCTCGGGCGAAATGGTGCGTCGCGCCAGATCGATGTGCAGCGACTCGATACCGTTCTTGGGTACCTCGATCACGCTGACGTCCGAAGCCATCAGCGTCATTCGTGCCTCGTCGCGCCGATCCAGGCGTCCTCGAATGATGACGATCTGGTCGTCCACGATGAGATGCCCGTGCGTCTTGTAGAGCTTCGGAAACACCGTCACTTCGATTGCACCCGCCAGGTCCTCCAGCGTGAAGGTCGCCATCTGCTCACCCTTGCGAGTGAATCGTGAATCGACACCGGAGATGACCCCACCGAGTGCGAGATTCTCCTCGGTTCGGTCGGGCACCTCGACGATCGGACACGTCACTCGCCTGCCGATGACGCTCTCTAGGCCGCGCAGCGGGTGGTCGCTCACGTAGAAACCGAGCATCTCTTTCTCCAAGCGCAGTTGTTCGGACTTGTCGAAGGCCAGGTCGGGAATCTCCTCGCGCTCCGTGAACCCGTCCGCGGACTCCTCCGCTTCACCGAAGAGACTCATCACTCCCTGGTCTCGCTCGCGGCGACGCACCAGTGCCTGATCGACGAGTCGCTCGAACACCAACGACAATCCCCGCCGCGGATGGCCGAGTGAGTCGAAGGCTCCCGCCTTGATCAATGACTCGATGGTTCGTTTGTTGAGGGCTTGTTCCGGAACTCGTTCGACGAAATCGTGGAATGATGCGAACTTGCCCGACTTCTCGCGCTGTTCGACGATGAGGGCAGCCGCGCCCTCGCCGACGTTGCGAATTCCCGAGAGTCCGAAACTCACGGCCGACTGTCCCTCGATCGGGGCGAAGTCGACACCGGACTCGTTGATGTCCGGCGTGCGAACCGACACCTGGTTGGCTCCGGCATCCGAGAGATACAACGCGGCCCGGTCGTTGTTGCCCTTCACCGACGTGAGCAGGCAGGCGAAGTACTGCACGGGGTGGTGCGTCTTCAACCACGCGGTCTGATACGTGATGAGGCCATAACCGAACGCATGACTCTTGGTGAAGGCGTAATCGGCGAACTTCTCGATGATGCCGAAGAGGTCCCGACCGAGCGATTCGCCGTATCCGTTCTCCGCGCAACCGCCGACGAACTTCGGTCGTTGTTCGGCCATGGCCACCGGGTCCTTCTTCGCGCAGGCCTTGCGGAGGGAGTCGGCTTGCGCCAGGGAGTATCCGGCGAACTTCTGCGCGACGCGCATGATGCTCTCCTGATAGATCATGAGCCCGTAGGTGTCTCCCAACACTTCGGTCGCGTCGGCATGGAAGAAACGGGAGGGCTTGCGGTTGTTCTTGAAGTCGGCGTAATCGTTGTGCATGTTCTCGGCCATCGGACCTGGCCGGTAGAGCGCCAACACGGCGGCGACGTCCTCGAATCGTTTGGGAACCAACGATCGCAGTAGCGCGCGCATCGGTGTGGACTCGAGTTGGAACACGCCGATGGTGTTGCCCGACGCCAGGAGTTGGTAGGTCTTGGGATCGTCCAACGGTATGTCGTTGATGTCGAAGTTCGGTTGGCGGCTCCGAATGAGCGCCTCGGCGTCAGTGATGACGTCGAGGTTGCGCAATCCGAGGATGTCCATCTTCAGGAGTCCGAGCGACTCCACACCGTGCATTTCGTACTGGGTGACGACGGGCGACTCCTCGAGTTTTCGTCCGGCCTCCGGCTTGCGCTGGATCGGCAGGTACTCGGTGAGCGGTTCCTTGGTAATGACCACCGCCGCCGCGTGGATACCGACGGAACGTTTCAGCCCTTCCAGTCCCTGCGCAACCTCCACGACGGTCTTGGCCTGACTGTCTGATTCACAGAGGGCTCGCAGGTCGGCGGCGGCTCGGAATCCATCCATGTGCTTTTCGTTCTGTTCGAAGCAGTAACGCAATGGTGTGTCGCGCCCCATCACCACCGGTGGCATCAACTTGGCGATCTTGTCACCGACTGCATACGGATGACCGAGTACGCGGGCCGCGTCCCGCACGGCGTTGCGCGCCTTGATGGTGCCGAAGGTGATGATCTGGGCGACATGGTCGCGTCCGTACTTCTCCGCCGCGTATCGAATCATCTCGTCGCGGTACCGCGAGTCGAAGTCCATGTCGATGTCGGGCATCGATACGCGATCGGGGTTGAGGAATCGCTCGAAGAGCAGGTCGTACTTCACCGGGTCGAGGTCGGTGATGCGCAACGCGTAGGCAACGGCGCAGCCTGCCGCGGAGCCACGACCAGGACCGACTCGAATCCCCCGTTCGCGGGCATGACGAATGAGGTCCCACACGATGAGGAAGTAGGAGGCAAATCCCATGTCGCAGATGACCTTGAGTTCGTAGGCGATGCGCTCGACGACGGCCTTGGGGATCTCCGCACCCCAACGTCGTGCGGCACCTTCACGCGTGAGGTGCTCCAGGTATGCGCGATCATCGGCGAATCCCGTGGGAATCGGAAAGTCCGGCAATACGTATTTACCGAACTCGATCGTGGTATTGGCGCGCTCGGCGATCCACAAGGTGTTGTCGCACGCGTCGGGGGTTTCGCGGAACAACTGTCGCATCTCGGATGCCGACTTGAGGTAATGCTCCTCCCCCTCGAACTTGAATCGGCCCTTCTGATTGATGGTGCAGCCGGTCTGGACGCACAACAACGCGTCGTGCGCCTGTGCGTCGTGTCGATGCACGTAATGCGAGTCGTTCGTACCGAGTAGCGGGGCATCGATCTCGCGGGCGATTCGGATGAGATCGCTCATCGTTCGCCGCTGGTCGGCGATGCCGTGGTCCTGGAGTTCTACGAAGAGGTTGTCGCGACCGAAGATCTCCTGCAAACGGGCCGCGGTGCGTTTGGCTTCGTCGTAATCATTGCGCATGAGCGCTTGGAGCACGTGTCCACCGAGACAGCCGGTGGTGGCGATGAGACCCTCGTGGTGGCGCTCCAGGAGTTCCCAATCCATTCGCGGTTGGTAGTAGTAGCCCTCGAGGAACGCCTGACTGGACAGTTTGATGAGATTTCGGTAGCCGACGTTGTTCTCGCACAACAGTGTGAGGTGGTAGTACAACTTGCGACCGGCCTCGGTGTCACCACCCGAGTCGTCGTCGCCGGAACCCCTCCGCTGGGGTCGCTCGAATCGCGACTCGTATGCCATGTACGCCTCGGTGCCGATGATCGGCGTGATGCCGGCCTTGCGACACGACTGGTAGAACTCGAGTACGCCGTACATGTTGCCGTGGTCGGTGATGCCGAGGGCGGTTTGGCCGTCATCCACCGCCCGTTGGATGAGGTCGTCGACTCGCGCTGCACCGTCGAGCATCGAGAATTCGGTGTGAACGTGAAGGTGGGTGAACGACGATGCCATTGCGGGAAAGCCGAGAGTACCAGCGGGCTCTCGCGGGGCGAGCGATTGAGCGATTCGCGCCGAACGGCGTTGCTAAATGTACGTGCCCGGACGCTCGGGTGGCGTCGCACCCGATGCCGGCAACTGACGCATCTGCTCGAGTTGTTGGCGGGCAGCCAATTGTTGGGCGAACAATGTCGCTTGAATGCCGTGGAAGAGTCCCTCCAGCCAGCCGACCAACTGCGCTTTGGCAACCCGCAATTCCGCATCGCTGGGAACGTCACCGTCCTTGAACGGCAGGGCGAGCGTCTGGAGTTCCTCGCGCAAATCCGGTGAAATAGCATCGGCGAGTTCGACGACCGATCGTTCGTAGATCTCGGCCAGCCGTTCACGACTGGGCTGGTCGAGTTGCATCTGGCGAACTTCCTCCAGCAATCCCTTGATCATCGAGCCGATGCGCATGACCTTTGCAGGTTCCTGCACGGTTTCGTTTCCACCGTCCTTCCCGCCTTCACCGGTTGCGAGGGCGTTCAACCCGTCCAACAATTCGCCGCGTTCGGGGGTGGTATCACTCATGGTTGGTTAGTTCTATCAGCGTGCGCCGACGGCCAACAACGGCACGTCGACCTCCGCGGACGTCAGCGAGCCATGGCGACATTGCAGGGAGAAGTACGTCTTGTCGGCCGGGTCGTCGAAACTGACCTCGTGCTTGGCCATCACTGCAACGTCGCCCAACCGCCGGCGAACCACATCGTTGACGCGTCGTCCGAAGTATCCCTGGTCGATCATCTCGTCGCGGGTCATCACCCAGGCCACGTCGCCGTGGTGACTCCTTGCTGCGGCCACTACCTCGTCCACTCGTCCACCGGCGACGTGCAACCAGCGGAACCGACCTTCCCCTGATTGGTGGGTGAGCAATTGCGTGACCGCGGGCGCGAGTGGCATCGTATGTTCTCCCACCATCACCTGACCGTGGTCGGCCGTGATGAGTAGCACGGCGTCGCGCGGCAGGACCGTCGCGATGTCGGCGATGAGGCGGTCCACCGTGAGCAACTCGGCGTCGTAATGGTCGCCGAAGCCGCGCTCGTGGGCGATCTTGTCGATTCCGTCGTAATAGCAGTACACGAATCGTTCGCCGCGTGCGAGAAGGCTCCGCACGTCCACCACCATGCTCGACATCGCCCGCCAACTGAACATGCGCTGGTCCCGCAGATGCGACTCGGTGAACGCGGTGCCGTCGAACTCCGCCTTGGACAGAACGGGTACGCGCGAGCCCAGGAACGGAGGACATGGTTGCACGTCCCGCGGCGTGAGCCGTCGTCGAACGTCGCCACCTTCGTCCGCCCAGCGCAACATCTGCACGACGCGACCGGAAAAATCGATGCGGTAGCCGACGAGCCCGTGTTCACCAGGTGCCGCACCAGTCGTGATGGACGTGAGCGCAGTCACGGTCGTGGTCGGTGCAATCGTGGTGATCGACGAACCACTCATGGATGCCAACGTGGCGGTCACCCGGGGCGAATTGTCGATGCGATCACGCAATTGATGCCAGCCGAGTCCGTCGATGACGAGGAGCACGACCTGACGGGCTCCGCGAACGACGTCGGGGAAGAACGACGGAAGGTCGTCGGTTCCGCCTGGTCCGAGGAGGGATGGTACGACGTTGGTGACGCAGGCACCCGAGTAATCGGGGCACCGCGGCAGTTCGTCGGCGATTCGGGGAATTCGCGCAACGTGACCCGAGGGGTTGGAGGAACCACGAGACATGTCACCTGTAGTCAAGCGGCGACGGGGCGCCGAGCGTTTAGATTGGGGGCGTGCGAGTATCGACGCGGGGCGACTACGCCTGTCGCGCGATGTTGTCGCTGGCGCTGCATTCCGATGAACCCGGACCAATCTCGGTGCGCGACATCGCCACACGAACCGCCCTCCCCCAGCCGTATCTCGAACAGATCTTGTTGGCGCTGAAGGGTGCCGGCTTGGTGCATTCGAAACGCGGTGTGGGCGGCGGCTACACCCTCGCCCGACACCCGGACAAGATCCTGCTCTCGGAAATTCTGTCGGCGGTTGACGGGCCGATATCCCTCGGCGATTTCGGTGAACCGCATCGAGACGGCGCTTGCGACCACGAGGGTCAGTGCGTCCTCTTGGCGATCTGGCATTCGGTCGGCGAACACATGCGCGACCACCTCACTCAGTTCACCCTGGGTGGAGTCCTCACGGCTGCGCGCGGCGAGTCACCGTGGCCGAACGAATCTCCCTGAACGGTTGATTTCACACTCAAGCAAGTGCGGCCAGCATGTCGTCGAAGTCGGCGGGAGTGGTAGCGGTGAACGCCCGACGTTCGCCACTGACCGGATGATCGAAGGCGAGTTCCTGCGCGTGCAACATCGGTCGCTTCGCCCGGAGACCCGCGCGAACACCGCCGTAGGTTGCGTCCCCCACGACCGGATGACCGATCGACGCCAGGTGCACACGAATCTGGTGCGTGCGTCCCGTTTCAAGACGACACTCGACCAGCGCGGCGTCCTTGGGTTCATGGAACGCGCGCTGCACCGCATAGTGGGTTCGTGAGGCCCGCCCATCGACGACGACGGCCATTCGAGTGGGATCTCGTTGATCCCGTCCGATCGGAGCATCGATGACCCCATTCATCGACACGGGAACACCCCACACGAGCACCGAATACACCCGTGTAACGCTGCGCGACGCCAATTGCCCCACCAACGATTCGTACGCCGCCGGCGTGCGCGCCACCACGAGGAGCCCCGTCGTGCCGGCATCGAGGCGGTGGACGAGACCGGGTCGCATCGGATCACCCACGACGGCAATCTCCGGGTAGGCGGCAAGGAGGAAGTTCACCAGGGTGCCCGACTGATTCCCGGCTCCCGGATGGACCACCACTCCCGCGTCCTTGTTCACGACGATCACGTCGTCGTCGGCGTACACCACGTCGAGCGACACGCTGGAATCCGGCTCGGGTAATGCGGGGCCCTTCGCTTGCGTGACGTCGACGACGATGAGTTGCCCCTCCGTCATTTTCTCCTTGCCCGCCGTTACCACGGCACCATCCACCGACACCCCACCGGATTCGATGAGCGCCGATGCGGCACTCCGACTGATGTCGGCGATGAGCGACACCACGCGATCGATGCGCACCCCGGCGAGCGACGCCGGAATCGTTTCGGTGATTCGTCGCGCGAGGCCACCCGTGTCGTCGGTCATGTGGTGACGGCGTCCTTGCGCAACGACGCCACGATCATCAGCACCGCCCCGATGGTGATGGCCGAGTCCGCAACGTTGAACACCGGGAACCATTGCAAATCGATGAAATCGACGACCGCGCCACGCAACCACGCTTCACCGCGGAAGAGTCGGTCGATCAGATTCCCGACGGCACCACCGACGATGAGCGAAGCAGCGAACGCCGCAACTCCTTCGGCACGGCGCCACAACCACAACACCAGGACGATCACGACGACGAAGCCCATTCCGCCGATCACCGGTCCCGCGCCCGTTGCTTGGGAGAATGCCATTCCCTTGTTGAACGCCAGGTTGAATCGCAGCGATCCGACGAGGTCGATCGTGCGATTCCCCGAGAGACGTCCCAACGCCCAATGTTTGGTGAGTTGGTCGACGACGACGATGGCGACGACGAGGTACGGGAGACGTCGCGCCGCTGCGCGACTCATCTACTTCCCAGACCGCCGGCGCGTTCGGTGACGAGCTCGGTGGCCCAGGGCAGCACCTCGAGTCGTTCGCGTGGGATCGGGAGACCGGAATACGACGAGTAGCCGTACTCGCCGATCTCCATCCGCTTCAGCGCCGCATCGATGGCCTCGACTTCGGCTAGTGCCTGATCGGAGAGGATGAGATCCCGTTCGCGCTCCACCACCATGGTGTCGCCCTCGCCGCCTTCCTCACCGAAGTCGACGTCACCCATCTCCTGGTTTGCGACGATCTCCTGTGCCTCCTGGGACAGGCGCTTGGCCTGGCCAACCAGTTCGATTCGCTTCTCGAGCAACAATGCCCGTTGGGACTTGAGGAAGGCGAGGTCGAACTCCTTGGTTGGGGTGATGCCATCCACCGAATCGAGCTTGAAGATCGGCGGCTTGACCGGCTTGGCCATCGCCTTTTCCTGCTGGGCACGGATTCGGGCCTCTTCTTCGTCGCGAAGGGCTCGAATGCGGGCGCGTTCGGCTTCACGAGCCATGCGTTCTGCATCGCGGGCCTTCGTGATCTTGTCGCGCTCGCGTTGTTTCTCACGACGCTCTTCTTCGATGATCGCACGCTTGCGAGCCTGTTCGCGTTTCCGCTCCTCGATGGCGACTTGACGCTCGAGATCACGGCGACGCTTCTCCGCCAGTTTCTCCCTGGCGATGCGCTTGCGCTCGGCCAGCTTGGCTCTCGCCACCCGCTTGCGCTCGCGTTCCATCTCGATTCGCTTGCGCTTGCGCTCCCGCTCGAGTTGAAGTCGCGCCTGCTTGCGCTTGCGCTCGTCGACCTTCTTCTTCGCGGCGGCCGCACGTCGTGCAGCCTCGGCCTTGCGACGGGCCTCCTTGCGACGCTTCTCCTCGAGGGCCTTCTTGGCCTTGCGGCGCTTCTCCTCGGCCAATCGTTTGGCCTTGCGACGCTGTTCCTCCATCAACTTCTTTGCCTTTCGTCGCTTGTCTTCGAGGAGTCGCTTGGCCTTGCGGCGCTTCTCCTCGGCCAATCGTTTGGCCTTGCGGCGACGAAGGTCTTCCAGTGCCCGCCGTTTGGCAGCGGCCTTTTTCTTCAGGGCGATTCGTTTCTTTTGCGCTGCCTTGCGCCTGGCGGCTGCGTTCATGACCCCGTCAGGGTAGCCGCTCCACGCCCACATGGAGTGGCAAGTCGTCGAGCGTCGTCGTCGGTGCGCCGGCAGCAGCGACGTCGACGATGCGAATCTCCCTGGACAACGTCTCCACACCGAGCATCTGCTCGTGTTCGCGGAGTGCAACCATCATTTCCGGGGGCACTCCGAGTACCAGTCGGATGCGATCGGAGACGTGAAGTCCTGCGTCGCGACGCGCCTGTTGCACGAGTCGAACGACGTCCCGGGCCACACCCTCCCTGCGCAGGTCGTCGGTGACGGTCAGATCCAAAACGGCGATTCCCGACCCGTCGGACAATGCCGCGCTACCTCGTTCGCCTTCTCCCGTTGCCACCAACCGGAGTGAGAACTCTCCGTCGCGCAACTCCACACCGCCCGCCGTCACCTTGTCGGATTCGATCCTCCAGTCGCCCTGTTTCACCGCCTTGATGACCTTCTGCGTCTCGGCACCCAATCGCGGACCCAGTGCAGCCGGCGTCACCACGAGTTCTCGGCGGGCATGGTCGTCGACGCTCGTGCTCAACACGACGTCACGGACGTTCACCTCGTCCTTGATGACGTCGATGAATGCTCCGAGCAGGTCCGCACGCGAACTTGCGACCACGAGCGAAGAGAGTGGTTGCCGAACACGTAATTGGTGCAACTTGCGCAACGACAACGTCGTCGAGCACACGTCACGGGCGAGGTCCATCGCCGACGTCAGGTCCTCCGCCGCCGACAGCCCATCGGTCGTCGGCCAATCAGTCAAGTGAACGCTCCGTTCGCCGGTGAGTCCGCGGTACACCTCCTCGGTGGTGAGCGGAAGGAGCGGCGCCGCGACGCGGCACACGATGACGAGCACGCTGTGCAGCGTGTTGATGGCATCCTGATCGCCCTCCCAGAAACGGTCGCGACTACGGCGGATGTACCAGTTGGTGAGCACGTCCACGAAGTCGCGCACCCGCGCACAGGCCTCGAAAAGATCGTTGCGGTCGAAGGCGATCGTCGTCGACTCCACCAGTGATCGGCACTTGGCGATGATGTAGCGGTCGAGCACGTTCTGGCTCGATGTGTCGAAGACACCCCTGGTGTTCGCCGCGTTCGCATACAAGGACAGGAAGTACCACGAGTTCCACAACGGAAGGATGTTCTGTCGCACGGTGTCGCGAATTCCCGCCTCGGTGACGGAGAAGTCTGCACCGCGCAGGATCGAGGACGACAACAGGTACCAACGCATGGCGTCCGCGCCGTAGGTGTCGAACACCTGCATCGGATCCGGATAATTGCGCAGACTCTTGGACATCTTCTGTCCGTCGTCCCCCAGCACGATTCCATGACTGACGCAACTCTTGAATGCGGGGCGATCAAAGAGCGCCGTCGCCAGAACGTGCAAGGTGTAGAACCAGCCCCGCGTCTGTCCGATGTACTCCACGATGAAGTCGCCCGGATAGTGGCTCTCGAACCACTCGCGATTCTCGAATGGATAGTGCACCTGGGCGAACGGCATCGACCCGCTCTCGAACCAACAATCGAGTACCTCGGGAACTCGCCGCATCATCGAACGACCCGTCGGGTCGTCGGGATTCGGGCGCACCAAGTCGTCGACCACCGGTCGATGGAGGTCGGCAACCCTGACGCCGAAGTCGCGCTCCAATTCGGCGATGCTTCCGTACACGTCGATGCGCGGATACGCGGGATCGTCGCTCTTCCACACCGGTATGGGTGAACCCCAGAAACGGTTGCGACTGATGGTCCAGTCGCGTGCATTCTCCAGCCATTTGCCGAAACTTCCGTCCCGAATGTGGTCGGGCACCCAGCTGATCCCGTGGTTGAGTGCCACCATTCGCTCCTTGATCGCCGACACGTTCACGAACCACGAACTCACCGCCCGATAAATGAGTGGAGTTCCCGTGCGCCAACAGTGCGGGTAGGAGTGGTCGTAGGTTTCGTGTCGCAGCACGACTCCCTGCTCCTTCAGTTTCTTGATGATGAGTGGGTTCGCCTCGAACACTTGTCGGCCTTCGAGATCGGTGACCTCGTTCGTGAATCGACCGCGCGAGTCCACCGGCACCACGAGGTCGATGCCGGCTTCCGCGCAAATTCGTTGGTCGTCCTCGCCGAAACCCGGCGCGATGTGCACCACTCCGGTGCCGTCCTGCGTCGTGACGAAGTCACCGGCAAGGACGCGAAACGCCCCGGTCGCTGCCCGTTCGGCGAAATACGGCAACAACGGTGCATACCGACGACCCACGAGTTCGGCACCGTGGATGACGCCCACTTGCACCGCACCGTCGAGTTCGCGGGCGTACGCCTCGCGTCGGGCGCTGGCCATGATGTACCGCGTGCCGTGCATTTCGTAGATGCCGTACTCGATATCGGCGCCGACGGCCAGCGCCAAGTTCGAAGGCAACGTCCAGGGAGTGGTGGTCCACGCCAGGATCCGCTCCCCCGACTCGAGCGTGAATCCCACGGTGAGCGCGGGATCCTGCACCATCTTGTAGGTGTCGTCGAGACGGGTTTCGGAGTTCGACAACGGTGTTTCGAGCGCCCACGAATACGGCAGCACGCGAAAACCCTCGTACACGAGTCCCTTGTCCCAGAGCGTCTTGAACGCCCACATGACGCTCTCCATGTACGGCAAATCGAGGGTCTTGTAGTCGTTGTCGAAATCCACCCAGCGCGCTTGGCGGGTGACGTAACGGCGCCAGTCGCTCGTGTACTGCAGCACCGAGGTTCGGCAATGGTCGTTGAACTTGTCGATGCCGAAGTCGGTGATGGCTTGACGACCGGAGATACCGAGTTGGCGCTCGGCCTCGGCTTCGGCGGGAAGACCGTGACAATCCCATCCGAATCGTCGCTCGACGCGTTTGCCGCTCATCGTGCGATACCGGGGAACGGCATCCTTCACGAACCCGGTCAGCAAGTGACCGTAATGCGGGAGGCCGTTCGCGAAGGGCGGGCCATCGTAGAAAACGAATTCCCCGTTCGCCGACGTCGGCGGATGTCGCTCCACCGAAGCGACGAACGTCCGGTCGGACTCCCAATACGCGAGCACACGCCCCTCGAGTTCGGGAAGGTTCGGTTGGGCCGCAACCTGCGGATACGTGCCGGACATCAGTCGGCGCTCGTCACAGTCCTGCGGAGGCCAGCATTCGTTGCACGAAGCCGAGCGCGAAGACGACGACGATGGGCGAGATGTCGAGTGGACCGATGCTGGGGATGATGCGGCGCGCAGGTCCGAGTACGGGTTCGGTCACCTGGTACAGGATCCGGGTGACCGACGCCAACGCACCCTGACTGCCACTGGGAAACCAACTGAGGATGATTCGCACGAAGATGACGAACGTATAGAGGGAAATCAACTGTGAAATCATGGACGGGCTCCCCTTTCATTCAACACGGCGATGCGGTGATGTGCTCGCCGACTAATCGCGGGGAATTCGCACACCGTTGGGAGTGATGCGAAATACACCGCGAGAGATGCGCTCTAGTGAGCCGTTGAGACCGAAAGCCAAGCCCGACACGAAGTCGATGATGCGTCGACCCTCCTCGGCATCGGTGGCGATCATGTTCATGATCACCGGCTGACCGCTCTTGAAACGCTCCGCGATTTCCTTGCAGTGTGCATACGAAGTCGGTTTCAACGTCACCGGCTCGACGGTGGAGGAATCGAGCGGCTTCACATTCTTCGGCGGTTGCCCGACCGGTCCACGCACGGTGACACCCGAGTCATCACGCGCTCGTGGACGGCGTGGTGGTGGCGCTACTTCCGGGTATTCCTCGTCGATGTCGCCCTCGTCGTCAATATCGTCGAGGGGTTCCGGTCGGTTGCGGACGGGACGACGAGCCCGCACCGATTGGTCGCTGTCGTCGTATGCTTCGTCAGCTCCGAGACCCAGGTATTCCATGGCCCGTCGGAACATTGACATGGCGCTTAGATTACCTCAGGGTTGCGCGACACCGACGGACGCTCGCCGAAGAGGGCCGTGCCGACCCGCACCAACGTGGTGCCTTCCTCCAGAGCGATGTCGATGTCCCCCGACATCCCCATCGAGCAGCCCTCGAGCCCGAGGTCATCCGCCATTCGGCGCACCGAAGCGAAGGCCCGCCGCGTCGCTACCGGATCGCCACTCGTGGGTCCCACTGCCATCACGCCCTCGACGAGGAGTCCCTGGTCGCGAGCCCGCCGAACCAGCGAAGCAACGTCCTCGGATCGGCAACCACCCTTGTCGACCTCGTCCGTGGCGTTGACCTGCACGAACATTCGGGCTCCCGGAACCCGTTTGGCGAGCTCGTCGACCAATGATGCACGATCGATGCTCTGCCACACCGCCACCACCCCGGCGAGCGACCGAATCTTGTTGGATTGGAGGCGCCCGATGAAATGCACCGGCGGGTGGTGCGTTCCCACCTCGGCGATCTTGGATTGCACCTCTTGGGCGTAGTTCTCACCGATCGCGTCGCACCCGAGACGCTGGGCGAGTGCGACGACCTCCGAGCCGAAACCCTTGGTCACCGCACAAATCGACACCGGTCCACGCCGGGCACCGATGCGCACCGTTTCGCGCAGGTTCGCCAGCCGACGAGCGACTGCCGACTCGTCCAACGACGTGCGACTACTTGAGAAAATCGGGCACGTCGAGATCGTCGTCCCCGCCGTCGTCCGAGCCGAAGATTTCACGGAGTCGTGAACTGCCCTTGCCGGCCTCTGGTCGAGCCTCACCCCGAGTGGAGGTGCCGTCGATGCGATTGCCGATACGTCCCGCCCCGGAGTCCCAACGCTCGAATCCCGACGCGATCACCGTGACTCGGACCTCGTCGCCGAGATCGTCGTCGATGACGGTACCGAGGATGATGTTTGCATCCTGGTGCGCGACGCGCTGCACGGTTTCGGCGGCTTCGTTGAGTTCGAACAAACTCATGTCCGACGGACCCGCGACGTTCAACAAGATTCCACGGGCTCCTTCGATTGCGGCCTCGAGCATCGGTGAGGTGATCGCGGCAATCGCCGCGTTCGACGCACGCTTGTCGCCACTGGCGACTCCGATTCCCATGAGCGATGAGCCGGCATTGGCGAGGATCGTCTTCACGTCGGCGAAGTCGGTGTTGATGAGACCGGGCGTGGTGATGATTCCGGTGATGCCGGAAACGCCTTGCATGAGCACTTCGTCGGCCTTCTTGAATGCATCGAGGAGCGTGGTCTTGTCGGTGGCAATGGAGAGCAGCTTCTCGTTGGGAATCACGATGAGCGTGTCGACCTTGTCCTTCAATTTGGCGATGCCTTGATCGGCCTGCACCGATCGTCGACGTCCCTCGAAGTTGAATGGCCGGGTCACGATGCCGATGGTGAGGGCACCTTCGGCCTTGGCTATCTCTGCAACCACCGGTGCGGCCCCCGTACCCGTACCGCCACCTTCGCCCGCGGTGATGAACACCATGTCGGCGCCCGCGAGGTGTTCTTGAATCTCGTCGCGATGCGCTTCGGCTGCCTCACGGCCAACTTCCGGATCGCTTCCCGCACCGAGCCCGCGCGTGAGTTCGCGTCCGATGTCGATCTTGTAGCTGGCGTCGCTCATGATGAGCGCTTGCGCATCGGTGTTGATGGCGACGAAGTCGACTCCTCGTAACCCTGCGTCAATCATTCGGTTGACGGCGTTGACACCACCGCCGCCGATTCCAACGACCTTGATGACAGCGATCGGCGAATTCTGCGAGTTGCTCGGCATGATTTGTCTTACCCCCAGGTTGAGCATGAGGCTCAACCTCTACTGAAGGCACACTAGTCGTTGCGCACGACCGGTTGTCCAGCGGACACGTCGATCCCGGCGATGAAGTCCTCGTTCTGCTGATTGAGCACGGTGACCACACTGATGAGTTTGCCGCGAATATCGACCGGAGCCCCGAGGGTCACCACGGTGCCCGCCTTGAGCGTGAAGCCGAGCGATTCCGGACCATCCACGTTGACGTGCTTCACTCGCGGAGCCAGGCTCGCCGGGAACGACACCGCGAGTTGCGCCGCCGCTTGATACACCAACGAAGGTACGGTTCCGGGCGGCAGATTCGGTCCGACACCCTCGATCTTCATGATCTGCGTGGGCTGTCCGTCCAGTACGGCGAGTACCCGACCCTCGAAGTCGAGGACACGGGCTCGATTGTCGACACCGACGAACCACGCCACGGCCTGGCGTTCATCGACCTCGATCGTGACTCGGTTCGGCAGGTACCACGACAGTCTTGCTCGCGCCACCCACGGGTCGCCTTCGAGTCGTCGTTGCGCACCGTCGAGATCGGCGGTGAAGACGCTCGCTCCTCGCAACGAATCACTCACGTCCTCGACGAGCGCGGCATCGGTGTAGGTCACGCCGGTGATGTCGATTCGACGCACCGCGAAGATCGGCGATGCCAAGACCACGAGGGCCAGCGCGATGACGGCGATGACGACACCAAAACCAACGAACGGCGACACGCGTCGTGGCAACAGACGCTTCAACCACGAACGCCGACCGATGCGATCATCGACGATGACGTCCGCCAGCGACGTGCCGGGTACCACGACGCTGCCGGTCGAGAACGGACTCGTCGGGTCGAGCGACAAGGTTGCCGAACCCTCGCTCCGTTCGTGGGGAAGCAGATGTTCGGCATCGTCGATGACGACCGGGACACCTGCCGCGGTGTCCGACTCGATGCGTGACTGTGCGGCAGTCGAGATGTCGACCACCGGCGCAACGGGCGTCTCACTGGAGGCGACATCGGAATCGTTCGTCGAAGTGTCTGGCTGCGGGGATGCATCGGAATCGTCGGGTCGCGACGTTGCCCCGGTGCCGTCGAACAACTCGCGGAGCTCGGCGACTGCTTCCAGCGGAAGTGGGGGCGACATCGTGACGGCACTGAGCGTGTCGTCGGTCGCCAACGGTCCAAACAGTTCGTCCAGCCGCGTCAAGGTCCGGGGCGACGATTCCGTCGAATCTCGTCCACCGCCGAGGAGTGCGCCCGCTTCCGTGGCGGTTTCAGGGTCGAAGCCGACGAGACGAACCTCGCTTCGCAAATCGATGTTCAACTCCTCGCGCACCCTGGACCGAACCTCCGCCATGAGCAGGGCCACGTCTTCGGCGCTGCCGTCGACGTCGCTTTGGATGAAGTTGGCATGTTTGTCCGAGACGACCGCCGAACCGATTCGCAATCCACGTAGACCGAGTCGATCGATGATCGCCCCGGCCGACCCACCGCCGGGCTGCGGATTCACGAACACCGAGCCGGCGTTCTGACCACCGGGTTGGTGTTCGCGACGCCAGCGCACGATCTCCGAAATCTCCGACTCACTTGCGGATTGGTCGCCCCAACCGAGTGCGAACGCGGCCGACAAAACGACGTGATGGGCCTGCAAGTCGCTGCCGCGAAATCGCAGCCCGAGATCCCGCGATTGCACGTTGGCGATGATTCCCTTGCCGAGATGGAAGATCTTGGCAGACTCGAGACTCGACGCAATGTCGGAGCCGTGGCCGCCAGCATTCATCCGTACCGCACCTCCCACCGAGCCGGGCACACCGACGCACCACTCGGCTCCGGTCAATCCGCGGGCGACGCTCTGTCGCGCCAGAACCGGAAGGGGCACCGCCCCTCCGACGATCACGCGGGGAACGGCAGGCCGCTGCGGCCAGATGATTTCCTCGGCGAATTCGCCGAGCACGATCACGAGTCCATCGAAGCCGTCGTCGGACACGAGGAGGTTGCTCCCACGACCGATGACGAGGAGCGGAACCTTCTGCTCCCGCAGTGCGTTGCTCACGGCGTGCAGGTCGTCGATCGAGCGGGCCGTCAGGAACAGATTGGCGGGACCGCCCACCTTGTAGGTGGTGTACGGCCCGAGTGGTACGTCGCGTTGCACCCGGGGACCGAGCAGGATGCCCAGCCTGTCGAGTGCGCGCTGGTTGCGCGCAAAGTTGTCGGTGTCGTCGGCGGGCACGTTCCTATTCTCCCCGACGCGCCACTACCTCGTCGGGGAGCGTCTCGATGTCACCGCAGCCCATCGAGATGCAAAGGTCTCCCTCGCGTACTTCATTCGCGACGAAGTCGACGAGCTCGCTTCGAATCGGCTTCCACTCGACCCGGGCTTTCGGATGTGCCCCACGAATCGCGTCGACGACCAGTTTTCCGGTGACGCCCTCGATCCGCTCCGTACCCGACGCGTAGATGTCGGTAACCACCACAAGATCGGCATCGACGAACGCGTCGCCGTAGGCATCGGACAAGACTGCCATTCGGTTGAAACGGTTCGGTTGGAACACCGCGATGATGCGGCGCCACCGCGATTGCTCGGCCCGCACGCCCGCCAGCACCGCTGCGATCTCCGCCGGGAGGTGTGCATAGTCGTCGACGAACGTCGCCCCGCCGTGGGTTGCCCGCACGTCGAATCGACGGTGGACACCGCGGAACTCCCGGAGCGCAGCCGCGGACTCGGCGGGACTCACCCCGAGGCTGCCGGCCATCGCGACCGCCGCCAGGACGTTGCGCACGTTGTGCATTCCTCGTAGTGCCACCGACATCGCCGCGCTACCCCACGGTGTGCCAGCGACGAAGTCGATTCTTCCGTCTCCGAAGCGAACGTCGGTGGCACGTACGGCGTAGTCGGTGGAGTTCGAGTCGTTCGTGCCGTACAGCAACGCCCCGTACTTGCGACCCAGACGTGCCGCCGTCGGGTCGTCGCCACACACCACTTTGACGTGGGGAATCGCCGCGAGGTAGGAGTCGAAGGAGTCCACGATGCCGTCGAACGATCCGTGTTCGTCGAGATGATCCACGTCGACGTTGGTGAGGATCGTGGAGTGCGGTGCGATGGCGCGATGGCTGGAGTCGCTCTCGTCGGCCTCGACCACGAAGATCTCGCTCCCCCAGTGGGCGCTCCGGGCAAGTTGCGGGACATCGGCCCCGATGAGATACCCCGGATCGCGACCCACGGCCCGCAGCACCAGGGTGAGCAACGTGGTCGTGGTGGTCTTGCCGTGCGTACCGGCGACCGCGACGGTACGACACTGCTTCGCAATCCACGACAGCATCTGCGCCCGCGACCAGACGCGAATTCCCGCTGCTCGGGCCGCCGCCAATTCCATGTTGTTGACGCGAATCGCGGCGGAGTGTGCAACGACGTCGCTCCCCGTCACTGCGTTTGCATCATGCGGTACGTTCACCCGTACCCCGATGCGGCGCAACCGCTCCAGCGCGGCGGATTCGTGCACGTCGCTCCCCGAAACCGTCACACCCATCTCGCGGAGGATGATCGCGATGGCGCTGGTTCCCGGTCCGCCCACCCCGACGATGTGCACCCGTCGTAGTGACTCGCTCATCGTTCACCCGAAGGATTCATGCGCGCCTCACCGAGCCACCGACTCGACGAGCGAGCCGATTGCCGACGATCGATTGAGCGCCCCCAAGGCGTACGATTTGGCGGCCAGTCGTTCACGCAACACCGAATCATCGATGAGTCGGAGTAGTTCCGTCTCGAATCGAACTCCAACCTCCGATTCCTCGACCATGAGTGCACCGCCATTGTCCCGCAACCATCGAGCGTTGACGAGTTGATGATCGTCGGCTGCCTGCGCCCACGGTATGACGAGCGCCGCCGAGCCGACGGTGATCAGTTCGGCGATGGTGCTGGCACCTGCTCGACAAACGGTGACGTCGGCGATATGCCATACCTCGGACATGTCGTGGTGGCTCGCTCGGCGGACGTAGTGCAGGGCCGCGCCCTCCGGCGCAGCGAACGCAGTGGACATGTACCGCTCGCCCGCCAGGTGGAGGATCGCCACGTCGCTGCGGGACCCCTGGTGACGCACGAACTCCTCGATTGCTCCGTTCACGACCTGCGAGCCCAGCGATCCACCCATCACCACGATGATGCGTCGACGCGGATCGATTCCGAACGTCGCCGCCGCACGGGCCCGAGCGTGCGGGTCGGCCGCCGAATTACGTAGCAGCCGCCGTACTCCGTTGCGCACCGGTGCACCGGTGTGTTTTGCACCCGGCAGTGGCGAACCGGCGAAAGCGGTCGCCACCGCAGCGGCCTTGCGAGCCTGTCGTCGTGTGGCCAGTCCGGGACGTTGGTCGTAACTCACGACGACCACGGGTATTCGAAGGGCTCCGGCGGCACGAACTGCAGGTTCGCTGGCGAATCCACCGACGCTCACCACCACTCGGGGACGCCACAGCCGAAACTGTCGGGTGGTCAACGCCGTTGCGACCACCAATCTCGGTAGCGCGAGCAGCGTCCGCAGCACGGCCCGCGGAGACAGGCTGCGTTGGAGGCCGTCCACGTCGAGCAGTAGCCGCGGATGTTCGGTGTCCGCCAACAAGCGTTCGTCGGATGGACGCCGGGAGGCGACGAACGCAATGGAACGTGGTGCCCGTCCGCGGTCGACGAGTTGTTCGGCAATCGCCAATGCGGGAACGATGTGACCGGCGGTGCCGCCACCTGCGATTACCGCGAACACACGCGGCGACGAAGGCACGTTCGTAGTGGTCACGAGACTGAGCCGAACGCTACCGCTACCGAAGTCGCCGTTGCGGTGTCACGACACCTTGCGCGCGATGTTCAGGAGCAATCCCGCGGCGCCGAGCGTGATCAGCAACGAACTCCCACCGTACGAAATCAGCGGAAGCGTGAGCCCCGTCACCGGCATCGCTCCGACGACGCCTCCGACGTTGATCATCGCCTGCACGGCGAACCAGACGGTGATACCGGCGGCGAGGAGTGCACCGGAGTAGTCGGGCGCCTTCATCGCCACGACGAATCCGAGGAAGGCCAGGGCGAAGAATCCGCCGATCACGAGCGTCGATCCGAAGAGACCGAACTCCTCGGCGATCACGGTGAAGATGAAGTCGCTGTGCGCGAGTGGAACGTAACCCCACTTGCTCGTTCCGGCACCCGGTCCGACTCCCAGGATTCCACCGTTGGAGATACTCAACATCGATTGCCACACCTGGTAACTCGTGTGTTCGCGATTTCCTTCGATGTCGAAGAACGCCGTCCAGCGACTCCACCGTGAAGCCGAGCTGACGATGTAGAGCATTCCGGCCACCAGTGCGAGTGCCGCCGTCGCACCGATCCAGCGAACCGGACATCCCGCCATGTAGAGCACCGTGAAGGCGATACCCGAAAGGACGATGGCTGCACCGAGGTCGCTCTGCAACATCGCGATTCCCGCCGCGACGATCCAGGCGAGCAGTGCCGGGCGGAACGTGCGCTTGAAGTCGGTGAGTTCGCGCTGACGGCGACCGAGATTGTTGGTGAGATAGACGATGAGGGCGAACTTGAGCAATTCCGAGGGCTGGAACCTGATGAATCCAATCTCCACCCACGCCCGCGCGCCATTGACCGTGATGCCGAGCGGCGTGATCGGGAGCGCATTGAGCAAGATCACCACCGCGAGCATCGGTTTGTTCAGTTTCTGCCAGGTTCGATACGGCATTCGATAGGTGCCGGCTGCGATGGCGACACCGAAGATGGCCCACATCAATTGCTTGCGGAACATCGTGAACGCGGACCCACCGTTGTTCACCGAGACGATCGACGAGGCGGAGAGCACCATCACGAGACCCATGGCCACGAGCACGGTGATGACGAGGAGGATCGCATAGAACAATCGACTCGGCTCCGTCTCCGCGACCGCCCGACCCGAGTGTCGCCGACCGGCGAGCACCGCGCGACGACGTTCGCTCAGTGAGGGAACGGCAAAGCCGTCGGATGGGTCTACGTTCACCGTCGTCATTTCGTGTTCTCCTTCGTGAGATCGTTGACGATGCGAGCGAAGTCGTCGCCCCGTTCGCCGTAGTTGGAATACCAGTCGTAGGACGTGCAGCCCGGCGACAACAACACGACGTCCCCGGGTTCGGCCAGACGACGGGCGGCGTGCACGGCGTGCTCCATCGACTCCGCTCGGACGACGTCGCACACGCCGGTGAAGGCCGACTCAATCAACGACGCCGAGTGACCGATGGCAACCACACCGCGCATGCGTCGAGGCTGACTCGCCATCGATGACAGGTCGAGTCCCTTGTTCTTTCCTCCGGCAATCAACACGATTCGCTCGAAGGAGCCGAGCGCTGCCTGTGCGGCGTGCGGGCTCGTGGCTTTGCTGTCGTTGTAGTACGAAACACCATCGACCTCCGCCACGAACTGGATTCGGTGCGGGGCGTGCTGGTAACGGGACAGCGCGTTCGCGACGCCCTCGACCGTTCCGAGTCCCGACTCCAGTACGAGGGCGCTGGCAGCGAGGGCATTCGTCAGATCGTGCGGCAGCGCCCGACCCAATTGTCCGACGTCGACGATTCGACCCCGAGGTCCGACCAGCGCGTCGTGTTCGATGCGATAATCGGCACCCTCCAACCCGAACGTCACGACACGCGCCGCGCTGGAACGAGCACTTGCGACGATCGAAGCATCGCGAATCGGAGCAACCGCCACATCGGTGTCGCGAGCAGCCACCCAGATTCGCTCCTTCGCGCGGCGATACGAGTCGATGTCTCGATGCCAATCGAGATGATCGGGTGCCAGATTGAGCCATGTCGCTGCCACCGCGCGGAATTCCTTCGTGTAATGGAGTCGGAAACTCGAGCACTCAACGGCATAGGCGTCGTGCGCCTCGTCGAGCACCTCCACCCACGGCGTCTCGGTGTTGCCGACCGCGGCAGCCTTGTGGCCCGACGCCGAGAGCATCGCGGCCGCCATCAACGTCGTGGTCGTCTTGCCGTCGGTGCCCGTGATGGCGACGATCGGTCGCGGTGAGCCGCTGGCCTCCTCGCTCCGGTAGGCCAGTTCGATCTCGGACGCAATCTCCACGCCCGCCCGCTCGGCGCTCACGATGACCGGATGCGTCTCGGGCACCCCGGGACTCGGGGTCACGAGCGAGAATTCCGTCATTCGTCGGGCGCAGGCCATTGCGGCATCGGGTCCGCTCAGCAATTCTGCACCGATGGACTTCGCAAACTCCTCGTAGTCGCGCGACACTCGATCGTCGGCAACGACCACCGACTCGCCGCGGGCGGCGAGGAATCGGGCGGTGCTGCGGCCGGCGACGGCCAATCCGTACACGAGGACGCTCACGGCACCGCGTCCCCGATGAGACGGATCTCGTTGGTGAAGTCGGCGATGAAGAGTGCGACTCCGGCGGCGACGCACAGCGCGGCGAGCAACCAGAAGCGAATGATGACCGTGGTTTCCGGCCACCCCGACAATTCGAAATGGTGATGGATCGGCGACATCTTGAACAATCGCTTCTTTCGACCACTGGCCTTGAACACCCCCATTTGGATCGCCACCGATCCCGCCTCCATCACGTTGATGCCACAGATGATCGGCAGCAGGAAGTGGGTGTTGGTGGTGACCGCGAGCAAGCCGAGTGCCGCGCCGATTCCGAGCGCTCCGACGTCCCCCATGATGATTCGCGCCGGTGCGGCGTTCCACCAGAGGAAACCGCCGCAGGCTCCCGCCATCGCCGCGGCGAGTACCGCGAGATCGAGCGGGTTCACGATCGAGGAATAGATGTCGGAATTGCGGAATGCGAAATAAGCGATGAGTCCGAAGGCTCCGAATCCGAACATCGCCGAACCCGCCGCCAAGCCATCGAGGCCGTCGGTCACGTTGACCGCATTGGTGGTCGCCCACACCATCAAGGCGGTCCACACCACCCACACTGGTGTGCTCACGTCCCAACCCGGTACCTCGGCACGAGTGAAGGAGATGGTTTCGCTCACGCCGGTTTGGGCGGCGATGAGCCACATCAATGCCACGACGATGCCGAATGTGATCCAGCCCTTCTTCTTCCAGAAGATTCCCCGGTTGTGCTGACGACGAACCTTGAGGAAGTCGTCGAGGAAACCGATCGCCGCGAGGATCGTGATGGCGAGCCACATGAACATCGCCTGGTCGGAGAACACCAAGCCCGCCCGCGCGTGCGGGATGAGCCAGCCGAGGAACGCAGCAAGCAGGATGGCGATGCCGCCCATCGTCGGCGTGCCTTGTTTGTGCATGTGATGGGTCGGGCCGCGATCCTCGGCGCCGAGAATCGGTTGACCCTTGCCCAAACGTGCGAAGAACCACATGAGCATCCGTGTGAAGGCGATGGAGAACACGATCGCGATGGCACTGGCCATGAGAATCGCGATCATTCGGACACCCCCAACACGCTGCGCACCACATGGGCGTCGAGGAACGGAATCTCCTCGCCGGCGATGGACTGGGTCGCTTCGTGTCCGCGTCCGGCGATGATGACGACGTCACCCGGTCCCGCGCTCTCGCATGCCACCGAGATGGCGCGGCGGCGATCCACTTCCGAGACGACGCGTCCGCGCTCCGAGTCGGGGACGCCGGCGATGATCGCTCCGATGATTGCTTCCGGTGACTCGTGGCGAGGGTTGTCGGAGGTGACGACCACGAGATCGGCCGTGCATGCGACTCGCCCCATTTCCTGGCGCTTGCTCGGATCACGATCACCACCGCAACCGAACACCACGATCACCCGCGGTCGTCGAGTGCCGCCGGTGGGCGATCCATCGACCAACGCTCGTGCCGTCGCAATCACCTTGCCCAACGCCTCGGGTGTGTGGGCGTAGTCCACGAACACGGAGAAGTTCCCGCCGTGTACCACTCGTTCGAATCGACCGGGAATCTGGGACATCGCTCCGAGGCCCGCGGCGATGACGTTCGGGGAGATTCCCAGCTCCGCCGCCGTCGTGGCGGCGGCCAGGGCGTTGAGCACATTGAAGTCTCCACCAATGACGCAGTGAATTCGTGCACCCCTCCACGAAAACTCACTGCCGGCAGCGTCGACCGTGGTGTTGCCCGCGTCCGCCATTCCGAACAGCGCCACTTCGATGTCGCAGTGTTCGGCGATGACTCGACCGAACGGATCGTCACCATTGATGACTCCGATCGCCGTGTACTCCTTGGAAAAGAGGCTCTGCTTGGCGGCAAAGTATGCATCCTGCGTGCGATGAAAGTCGAGGTGGTCGTGTCCGAGGTTGGTGAACACCGTCGAACGGAAACGCATTCCGGCGACGCGCTGTAGTGCGAGAGCGTGCGAAGACACCTCCATGACCACGGCGGTGGTGCCGCCATCTCGCTCTTGAGCCAGGGTCCGTTGGAGTTCCGGGGACTCCGGCGTCGTACGGATACCGCTCAACGTGCCCAGCACCGTCGTGCGTTCCCCGCTGTGGTTGAGGATCGCGCCGAGCATGTGCGCGGTCGTCGTCTTGCCGTTCGTACCGGTGACCCCGATTACCTTCAGCGACTCGCACGGATGGTCGTGGAACGCAGCCGCGACCTGTCCCATCGCGCGGCGAGTGTCGCCGACGACCACCTGCGGGACGCCGCACGCAGGCAGGACGTGATCCACGAGCAGCGATCCGGCACCACGCCGCACTGCATCGGCGGCAAAGTCGTGTCCGTCGTGCCGTTCGCCCCGCACGCAGCAGTACATCGCGCCGCTCCGAACGCTTCGACTGTCGTTGGTGACGTCGGTGATTTCCGCGTTTGCGTCACCTTCGAGGCGGCACTGACCTGCCGTGCGTGCGAGCACTCCGCCCAGCGTGCGCATCGACTCAGTGCCCTGGTCCGAGTTCGGCCGGTCGAGTTCCCGCACAACCCGTGTCGCCTGGTTCAGGTCGCAGACCGAGTTCGTTGACGATTGCCTGCCCGATGCGGGCGAACACCGGTGCGGCCGCCGTGCCACCGAATCGGTCCTGCGAGCTCGGGTCCGGTTCGTCGATCGATACGAGCACCGTGAACTGTGGCTTGTTCGCGGGGAGGAACCCGACGAACGAGGCGAAATACGCGCGTGATCCGTCGTCCTTTATATACGTGCCGTTGTCCTGCCGGATGTATCCGGTCCCGGTCTTGCCGGCGACGGAGATCCCGGGCATCTTGGCAAGTTTCGCGGTGCCGTAACACACCACGTCGGTCATCAGCGAACGCATCGTTGCTGCCGTCGCGCTCGAGAGGACGCGACGGGTCGGTGTCGGTGGTGTGGGAACGCTGACTCCAGAGTTGTTCACGGTGGCCGACACCAGTTTCGGTCCGATGTACGTGCCGTCGTTGGCCACGACGTTCACCGCGGACACCAGTTGCACCGCGGTTGCGGCGTAACCATAGCCGTAGGCGAACGTGAAGAGTTCCGTTCCCTGCCAGTTGCGCGCCAGTTTGAGGAGCCCCCTCGTCTCCCCGGGGAATTGCAGCGAGGTCTTCTCACCGAAACCGAACGCGGCCAACCACTGACGATTTCGTTCCGCACTGAGGGTCTGGGAGATCTGCACCGTACCGAGGTTCGAGGAATCGACGAGGATCTTGCGCACCGACATCGGTTCGGTCTTGTGCGGATAGGCGTCCTTGATTTCCTGTTTCCACTGCGTGCCCTCGTTGAATATCTGCTTGCCGGGCACGACGAAGTTCGATTCCGGTGTCACCGTGCCGTCCTCGATGGCTGCAGCCACACTGAACACCTTCGCCACCGATCCCGGCTCATGGGCTTCGACGGCCGCAATGTTGCCCGCCGAGTGTCCATAAGTGCCGTCCTCGTTGCGACGAACGCTCGACATCGCGTAGATCTCACCGGTCTGCGTGTGCATCACGATCGCCGTGCCGCTACGCGCCAGGATTCGTTCGACTTGTTGCTGGAGGATGCCGTCGACCTGGAATTGCAGCGAGCGGTGGATGGTCGTGACGAGATTGTCACCGTTGATCGGCGCGACGTACTCGGAGTCGGCCGATGCGATGCTCTGTCCACGACTGTTGACCTCGCGGTTCAGGACGCCGTTGGTTCCGGTGAGAGCCTCGTCGTACTGCAGTTCGATCCCCCCGATTCCGATGCCGTCGAGATCGGTGCGACCGATGATCGGGCGCAATCCTTCGGTGGTCAGCGTGCGACCGTTCTCGCGATACGAAGAAACACCCGGAAGGTCGAGGTCGGCCACCGCCTGGGCGATCACCGAGTCGACTTGGCGGATGACGTAGGTGAAACTGGAGTCCTTCCTCTGCAAGCGCATCGCCAAGTCGTTCTCCGCCTCCGGCGAGAACTGCAACACCATCGCCAGGGCGCGAGCCGTCGTGATCGGATCGGT
>SXGS01339297.1_pt1 | contig 40510 bp, 29 predicted proteins | sample 3174681 | NCBI WGS metagenome assembly SXGS01 (sample SAMN11356861, study PRJNA531348) | freshwater metagenome | isolation source: freshwater sample F1-80 | place: China: Fuxian Lake, Yuxi | collected 2017-12-25 | reverse complement strand
TCTCGAGATTGTGGTAGATGTCGACGAGCTCTTTGTAGATGGTGGGCATCTTCTCTTCGAGCGATGTGCCCGGCCGCCCAGAAGCCGCGGCTTCTGCCTTCGTCAAATTGTTCGGCGTGCGAATGCCGGCAACAACGTCTTCACCTTGAGCGTTCACGAGCCACTCACCGTAGAACGCGTTTTCGCCTGTCGACGGGTTCCGAGTGAAGGCAACTCCCGTTGCGGAGTCATCGCCCATGTTACCGAAGACCATCGACTGAACGTTAACGGCCGTGCCCCACGATTCAGGAATTCCGTGAAGTCCGCGGTAAGCGATCGCGCGAGGCGTATTCCAGCTGCGGAAGACCGCACCAATTGCGCCCCAGAGCTGTTCTTTAGGATCCGAAGGAAACTTCTGACCAGTAGTTTCGAAAATCTGCTGCTTAAACTTTTTGACGAGCCACTGAAGATCTTCGGTCTTCATGTCGGTGTCGAGTTTGTACTTCTTCTCGTCTTTGAGATCTTCCATCGTCACTTCCAGGAAAGACGCATTCATTCCCATGACGACGTCCGAGTACATCTGAACGAACCGGCGGTAAGAATCCCACGCGAAACGCGGGTTACCCGACTTCTTCGCAAGGCCTTCTACCGTTTCGTCGTTGAGGCCGAGGTTCAAAATCGTGTCCATCATCCCCGGCATCGAAGCGCGTGCTCCCGAGCGTACGCTCACGAGAAGAGGGTTTTCGCGATCACCGAACTTTTTACCGATCTTCTGCTCGACGCGCACGAGAGCTTCTTCAACCGAAGCGATAACGTCGGCAGGAATCTGCATTCCGTTTTTGTAGAAGATGCCGCAAACATCAGTTGCGATCGTGAACCCGGGAGGAACCGGAATCCCGAGCGACGTCATTTCGGCGAGGTTTGCACCTTTTCCGCCGAGAGTGTTTTTCATGCCGGCGTTGCCCTCAGTCTGGCCTGCCGCAAAGAAGTAAACCGTCTTTCCCGTCGTCATAGAATTCGCCTGCGTCGTTAGGGTTTGGGCACTCGAAGTTCCGGTCGTCGATGTGTTCATCGTGTCTCCTCTTCAAGCGCCCCGTGGTGTGAGAGCGCTTGTTCGATTACCGAGCGTTAAAGTTTCTAAGTCCGTTGTGGATGTAGTTCGCAACCTGCGAGATATCGATGCGATCTTGCTTCATCGTATCGCGGTGGCGAACGGTGACTTTCTTGTCGTTCAAGCTATCGAAGTCGAACGTCACGCAGTAAGGCGTGCCGATCTCGTCTTGGCGGCGGTAGCGCTTACCGATCGACTGCGAATCGTCGTAGCCAATATCGAAATCGCGTGCGAGTTCGTTCCGAAGCGCCATCGCGGGTTCTTGAAGCTCCGCTTTTTTTGAGAGCGGCAAGATCGCGACTTTGAGTGGAGCTGTTTCGGGATGGAAACCGAGAACAACGCGCACGTCAGGTTTGCCCGTCTCTTCATCTGGCGTGATTTCTTCGCGATATGCATCGCAAAGAACCGCGAGAATCAAACGATCGCAACCAATCGCTGTTTCGATCACGTAAGGGACATAGCGCTCTTTTGAAGCTTCGTCGAAGTACTCTAACTTTTTACCCGAGAACTTCGCGTGTTGAGTGAGGTCGAAGTCCGAGCGGTTGTGAATGCCTTCAAGCTCCTGCCAGCCGAACGGGAATTCGTACTCGATATCGCCGGCTTTTAAAGCGTAGTGCGCGAGCGCATCTTTTGCGTGCTCATGGAAGCGCAGGCGTTTTCCGTTGAGGCCGATGCTCTCGAGGAACTGCCAACGAGTTTCGCGCCACGTCTCCCACCACTGCATATCGGTGCCGGGTTTCACGAAGTACTGCATCTCCATTTGTTCGAACTCGCGCGTGCGGAAGATGAAGTTTCCGGGCGTGATCTCGTTACGGAAAGATTTTCCGATCGCCGCGATCCCGAAAGGAATCTTCTTACGCGAAGTCGTCTGGATATTTTCGTAGTTCACGAAGTGACCTTGCGCCGTTTCGGGGCGCAAGTAGACAACGGAGTTTGCGTCTTCGGTCGGGCCCATGAACGTCTTGAACATCAAGTTGAACAAGCGTGGCTCAGTGAGATCTTTGGAGCCGCAGTTCGGGCACTGTTTTTTCGTGAGGTAAGATTCCGTGTTGTCGGAGCGAAAGCGTGTCTTACACGATTTGCAATCGACGAGTGGATCCGTGAACGTGTCGATGTGACCCGACGCCTTCCACACCATCGGATGCATGAGAATCGCCGCATCGAGACCGACAATGTCTTCACGACGGGTCATCGCGTTCCACCAAACATTCTTCACGTTGCGTTTTAAGTTCGCACCGAGCGGACCGTAATCCCAGCAAGAACCAAGGCCCCCGTAGATCTCACTCGATTGGAAAACGAAGCCACGTCGTTTGCACAACGAGACCAGAGTTTGGAGATCCGTGAGACGTTTGATCGAGTTTTCTGCTGGTTGGGACATACGGTTTCAGAGTCCTTTTTGAGTGAGGAAGATCTGTCTCGGCGTAACACCCGCAGCTTTCGCTAGTCAAGGAAACGCCCTGGCGCGAAAGGTCGCGCACGTAGGCAAAACTTGTTTTGAATTCAAGGAGTTAGAGCATGGCCAAGGTGCCGAGATGCACCATCGAGGCCTAAATGAAGTTCGGCGAACTAACTTTTCTGAATGGCTTCGAAAGCTGCTTTAAAAAATGGCAGAGAGTCTTTGTCGCCCTGAACGAGGAGCTTCTGGTAAGCGGCGTTCACGGACTCTTTCGAACTTCCCGCAGGAAGACCGAGAACTTCGTACGCATCCCAGGAATGGCCATTCCAATTAAAAAGAACGTTGAGCGATTTTTCAGCAACCGGTGAAGGTGCGGGCGTTCGCGCTTGGGGCTCACGACGGCGATACTCCGTACGGGTTCCGTAAGGAGGATTTTGCGCCGCCGCTGACGGCTTCGAAGGTCCACGCGCTGTAGGCTTCTTCGAACCTTCGAGCGCCGGGCCTTTTGGAGGCTGAGCCCCCGGATCATCGAGACGCAGCTGGGCCGGGCGATCCTTTTTGCGAAAGAAGAACGACAAAAGGATCGGGGTGACAATGAGCGCGTAGATGATTAGATACTGCTTCGGCGAAAGATCCACTGACTCAATTCTCTAATAAAGCGACCGCTATTAGCAACGAGAACGGAGTCTCCGTCCCGAAGGAGTCCACCATGGCGCAGCCCCCTAATCCCTTTGAACAACAACGCCCGATCCCGGGTGTCGGAAAGATCATCGCCATTAGCTCCGGTAAGGGCGGCGTTGGGAAAAGTACGGTTTCGACGAACTTAGCCCTCGCCCTCGCGAAGACCGGCGCAAAAGTCGGGCTCCTCGATGCGGATATCTACGGCCCCAGCATTCCCCGCATGATGGGCACGCTTCACCAGAAAGTCGAAATTGGCGATGACAAACGCCTTCATCCGCTTGAGCGCCATCACGTCAAACTCTTCAGCATCGGCTACTTGATCGATGAAGATCTCGCGGTCGTCTGGCGTGGACCGATGCTCTTTAAGGCGATGGATCAATTCCTTCGCGAAGTTGCGTGGGGCGAACTCGACTATCTCCTCGTCGACTTGCCGCCTGGTACGGGCGACATCCAACTGAGCCTTGCGCAAAAGGTGCCGCTTGCCGGCGCGATCGCGGTTTCGACTCCGCAAGATGTCGCGCTCACCGACGTCAAAAAGGCCCTCGATATGTGGACACGCGTAAGCGTTCCAATTTTGGGAGTCGTTGAGAACATGTCGTGGTTCATTCCGCCGGGAAGTACCGAGAAGATGAACCTCTTCCCGAAAGGTTCGATGGATCGCTACCTGCGCGAAAACGGAATCCGCAAACTGGGTGAAGTTCCCTTCCATCCGAATGTGGGTCTTGGCTCCGAAGCCGGAATCCCCGTCGTTGAGAGCGACCCAACTTCTGAAGAGGCGAAAGCCTTCATGGGAATCGCGGAAACTCTCCGTACCCTCAACTAAGCTTGCTTCAAATTTCAGGTCGTCCCGCGTGGGACGGCCTCGAGTTGCTCGCTTTAAATTCTCGATCTGATTCGCGCGCTCGCCGAGAACTTCGTCGCTTTCTCACGCTTTTCGTTTCACTCCAAAACACCGTCTCACCGATTCGTCTCAAAACGAGCCAAATACCTGATTTCTTTGTGGGAATCGGAATTCTTTCTTTAGGTTTCTGACAAGTTGCGTTAGCCTGAAAATGACTCCCGGGATGATGGGAGATTCGCAACCGAAAGGGGCGCAAAGTGAGGACGAATCCGAAGGACAGGACTCTTGATCCCCCTCCGAAGTAGCGGGCCTAAACGGAAGAAAGCCGATGTCGAACACTCACACTAGGAGGTTCCATTGCAACGCTTCGATCCTTCCTTTGCTCAGGGCAAAACATCCGAAAGGGTGTGACGCAAAGCTAGAGGGGCTAAGGCGCAAGTCGATAAAGTTCGACCGCTAAGCCAGCCAGTCTGCCAGAGGTGATAAGGCACTTGAGCTCATCCGGGAGGATACATCTTAGGCGCGACGGTGAAAGCCGGCGACGCTAACCCGCCAAACAGAAAGAGAGGCGGGTTTTTTATTTTCTGGGATTCCTATTTCTCATCCAGACAAAGGCCAGCGTTGTATTTGCTCGAAATGTGATCGCAGACCCGAAACGGCAAAGTTGGCTCACTTCCCTCCATCTTCACCAAATGGCTGACCATTAACTCTGCTTCAAGGTCCGCAAGTTCGTTTTGCCGCCAATGACTACAAATCAGAAATTTTGCGAGACGATAGCTTCGCTTCGACTTCGAAGCATTCGCTAGCGTCTCGGCACTTTGAAGTGAATCGTTTTCAAGCCCTTCTGTTTTGAGCCTCTTCTTTTCTGCCGCCGTCAGTTTTAGACGTGCACATTCATGTCGGAAACCGATCTCACGAAGCTCAGGCTCAAAGAAAGAATTTGCTGAGTCCTTCGTTTTCAACTTCTCGTAAAGGGAAAGAGCTTCGACAAACAGAGGGTGTTCTTCACTACCCTTACCCACGTTCTTCCATTCGTTGAAAGTCGAAGCCATTAGACCCGTGAGCCCTGGGGTTGATTTGCGGTCAGCGGAAACTTTGAAGTACCTTTTGGCGTTACCGGAATCGGCACACCAAACATAGATGCTCAGTCCTAACGAGTAGAAAGGATCGGATTTGAGTTTTTCTTCAGCCGTCTTCAGAATCGCAAACGACTTTTCAAAATCCGCCGGCAATGGACTTCTACATCCTGAGTAGCAAGCAGCATGAGCGAGAACCGCATCGCTATTTCCAAGCTCCGTTGCTTTTTGAAAGAAGCCGCAAGCTTCCTTTTTTAGAGCGCCTTCCTGAGTGACCTCGCAGAGTCCTTTTAGGAGATAAGCCTCTGGATCTTTCGCCTCGAGTGCAGGCTGAATTTGCAAAGCAACATGACTACAAAAAGCCGGCGAATTCTTGTGCCGAGCACAGTCGAAGAGAGCGCCCTTGCAATCACCGACGAGGGAGGCGCGAGCAGCTGCTAAGCACTCCTTGGCATTTTCTTTTGTGCACTTGAGCTGAGGTTGTGTTGGTGCTGTCTTTTCCGTAGCAACCGGCGGTGCCTGCGGCAATCCTTGGCGAACGTATTCAGTACCATTCCAAGAATACCGGTGATTTATACTGAGAGTTTTCTTTCCATGAACATCGACTACCGTCGCCTTACCTTTCAGGATCCAGTCGTAGTGAGAAGCTCCCTTTTTCTCCTCAACGATTAGGCTTGCAGTAAGGTCACCATCTTCGACTGTCTGGACTCCGTCCGTATTGGCGGGGTCCGTCCCCCAGCGTTCGATATCTTCATGAAAGATTTTGGTGAGCCGATTTTCGTGGAGTCGGAAGAGTGAGAGTGTCTTCGATCCATCGCGCGCAGAGGGGTCGCTTCCGTCATTTTGAAAAACACAGCGTCGCCCGAAAGCGCGTTCACGCTCGTTGAGTTTGAACGGAGCAAAATCAAAAACACACTTTCGAGAGTCTTCATCCACCTCAATTGAAGAAAGTGGTTTCCACTTCCCATTCTCCCTAAGGCGGTAAACCCAAAGCTTCGTTGACCAATCCAATGTGGGTCTGGAAATCTCCGTCCTCACGATCGCGAGACCAAGCGTCTTATCGTAAGGCACGATTTTGAATTCATTCACCTCTACGAGTTCAATCCCGCGAAGCTTTTTGTGTTCTTCACGAAGTGGGCCTGGGGCGAAATGTTTGAGCTCATCATCGATGACTTCTCGCGGTGTCTTACGCGTTTCTAGGTCGATCTTAGGAAAAGCAGCGATGAGCAGATCACTCTCTAAAACGACGCCATTTGGTGTTTCGAAAGTTTTAGAGACTTTTCCCGTTTTGATATCCGCTACTGCGGACTGGGAAATGAAGAACGCTATGAAGAGCTGGAAAAGCATGCTGCGTAGATCCTTATTGGTGAAGACTTGAGTCTTCAAGAATACTACGCAGCTGGCAAATTAGAATTATTGTTGGATCTCTTTGGCTTCAACCGCGGCGGCACTCGGTAGCTCAAGCTTTGCCGAATGACGAGGAAGCGCGTGCGGTTCACGAAGTGAATCGATCTCGCGCGAGAGCGCACGCTCAAGAACGCGAATCGTTTCGAGTTCATCGCCGAAGGGAACAAAGCTCACGCCACTCCCCTCTTCGAGACCAACGGCTTCCGTCGCGATCACCGGTATCCCGAGCGCAAGCGCACGCAGATGCAGTCGCGGCCACGACTCAAAAAGTGTCGGATGAAGAACGGCCGCAATCTCGTGCCAGGGAATTTCACCAGGCGTTGTGAATTCAACGAGATCGGACTCAACCGACAAACCTTCAAGATCACGCCCGACTACCAGAAGCGGAACTCCCAACTCTTCGCTCGCCGCAAGGGCTGCGTGCGCACCTTCGCGCGCTGCAAGCGATGCGGGGAAGAGAAGGTAGCCAGGCTTACGCACGCCCGGAGGCGGCTCCACTTGCGGCTTTGTCCACTCAAGCTTCCGAAGATTCGGATAATGATTCGCGTACTCTTCGTGAGGCGTAATAACTTTCGATGCGTAAACGAGAGCTTCGCTTTCGGCTTCGATCACCCATTGAGGTGCGCGGTACTCGGCGAGCTCGCTTGCGTGAGGCAAAAGTCCTCTCGCCTCATCAAGACGATTGTGAACCATGCTGAGCGCCGGACGAGTCATCAACACGTCAAAGCTTCGACCTTGAAGGGCTCCCTCTTTCCAGAGGAACGGCAAGAAGTCTTGCGAAACGATGAGCCGCTCGATGTCGTAGGGTAGAAGCTTCGCGTATTCTTTCGCGAGCCACTCGGCCGTCTTCAATCTAGTTTCGGCCGCGATTTGCCCACGTTTCGTTGCCCAACGCGTGTAGAACGCGCGCTTCAAAGCCGCGGACCAAGCCGTACGTACGCGTGACGAACCAGGAATGTGCCAACGGTACGAATTCAACCCCGGCGCTTTCGCTGGAAGCAGATAAAAATCGATGAGCTCGCCCGACAGATAGGTTTCAAACTCTGGAACGTAGGTATCGAGGAGCGCTGCCGTCTTGAGATGAGGATCACTCATCGCAAGAAGCGCCTGCGCTTTTTCGTGACGTGAGCACTCGACTTTTCCGCAGCTAAAGCAATTGTGCACTCCCGAAGCATCGAGACCGTCTTGCGTTTGAGTTTCGCAAGATTGCGACCTGTCGCGAGAGATGAGCTGACGCACTGGATTCGGAGCGCGGAATCGCACGATCAGTTCATCTGGTGACATCCAAGCTTCGATCGCGACCGGATGATCGCTAGGAGCTTGGAAACGAAGATCGACGTAATTCCAAAACACGGTCGCATCGCGCTCGGCGACGTATTCGACATCGGGTAAGCGGTGCGTATGCTTATGGCGTTCAACGATTTTGAGACCTGCGGAATTTGCCGCCTCGAAAAGTGCGCCCGAAATCTGGCAAAGACCACCGCCCGCCGAGGGAATCACGCATCCTTGGCGGATTTCGCGACCGACGACGAAGCCGCGCGACTTCCACGGAGCTCCGACTTGCTTCCAGAAACTAAAAACTTCGCCGGGCTGGAGAAGGGTTCCATTGAGCCGTCGGCAAGCTTGACGGAGATTTTCGATCTTCCCGCGAGAGAAGACCCGCTCTTCGGGAGCCGAAGTCGTGCGAAGTGGTGTAATCGATTCGGCGAGCACGAAAGGAAACTGCCGAGCTTCCGTTTTCGGAAGGCAGTTCACATCTGAAGCTGCGTCTTTGAAAAGGCGCAACGTTCTGAGGCCGCTTGAGCGAATGAGAAACGAAGTTTTTTGCCCGAACCCCGGTACGGAGTCGGGCTGGGTCGGTAAAGGGTCTTTGTCCACAAAGTTCCTTGAGGCACATTGCCTCGGAGACAATAAAGATCGGATCGCTCGTTATTATATGCATCGAAGTGGGTTTTGTCCAATTTGCCCCAAACAAGGTGTGTTGAAGCTAAGCGAAAAGTTTAGTGATTTCGGTTGGTTAGAAACATAGACTAGATAGTAAATTTTCTAGCTGGCGCACCTAATTGCAGATGACCTGGACTTAAATACAATCCAACGAGCCGAGGAGCCCCAAATTCGGCTTTTTCAATCCAGATTCTGAGAGCCTCACTCTAATTCCACCATGTGATCGGGGCCGAAAAACTGCAATTAGGTGTGCCAGTTCATGGGTGCACCAGTTCGCAAAGAAAAAGGGGCTGGCACCGCCAACCCCTTCCCCGCTTCTCAATCTTAAAATCTTGCTTAAGGAATCTCGAGCTTCGTGCCCACGATCACCTTCGAGCGGCGCCCGATGCGGTTGTGGTTCGCGAGCTTGCGGAGCGAAACTTGGTAGCGCTTCGCGATTTCGATGAGCGTGTCACCGCGGCGGACGACGTGGATCTTCTGCGCGTCTACTTGGCCTGCGGGGTTTCGCTTATCGGCTTTGCGTCCGGTTGTTTGGTCGTCGGCTGCGAAGTATTGCCTGGCAGCCTCCACGCCCAACGCGGGCTTGATAGCTTCAGCATTTTGAACCGAGCGCGTCGCCTTCGCGCGCGAAGGTTCTTTTGCAGATGCCAGCCCGCCGACCGTTTCACCCGGTACACGCAAGCGACGGCCCGCAACCAAACGAGCACCAACCGACAAGCGATTCAAAGTGCGGATGTTGCGTTGGCTCGTGTTGAACTTGCGAGCGATCGACGCGATCGTGTCACCGCGGCGGATCTTATAATAAGAATAATCTTCGTCGGCTACGTAGATCTTTACGTTGCCGGCGACTGAGTTCGGGCCAGCCGCGAGAGCTACTTGCTCAGTTCCCTTCGGAACGCGGAGCGTGAGCTTCTCGCCTCTCATCAACGCGACTCCCCTCTTATAAGAAGGGTTGAGATCGCGGATGTCGTCGTACTCAAGATTCATTTCTTTTGCGAGCTTGCGAAGATCGATCGACGAAGGGAAGTCGACTTCTGCAAACTCAAGCGGCGCCATGTACTCAACATCGGTGAAGCCGTACTTCTCAGGTTCTTTCGCGATCAAACGTGCCGCGAGGAACTTGGGAACGTAGTTGATCGTTTCGTCAGGAAGTTTGTTTTCACGAGCGAGCTGCCAGAAGTCGCGCGTGTGATACTTCATGATCAAGTTCTTCACGCGGTTTTCGCCGACGTTGTAAGACGCGATCGCGAGATACCAAGCACCGAAGAGATTGTAGAGACCTTTGAAGTAATCAGCCGCCGCTTTCGTCGACTTTACGAAGTCGCGGCGCTCATCGACGTAGGAGTCGATGCGTAGATTGTAGCGACGGCCTGTTCCGCGGATGAACTGCCAGTAACCGACGGCATTCGCCGAGCTGTGCGCTGTCGAGCTAAAGCCCGATTCGATGAGCGCGATGTAAATGAGATCTTCAGGCAGGCCTTCTTTTTTCAAGATGCCTTTCATGAGAGGCATGTAACGAGCGGAGCGAGAAAGGTAACGCTCCATGTGCGGACGACCTTGGCCTTGGAAGTAGTCGATCCACATCAAAACTTGTTTGTTAACCGCGAGCGGAATCGCTTCGAGGTCAGAGCCGCTGTCGCTTAAGTCGACTGCGGTGGGCGGTGCATCGGCGAGAGCTGGATTCTCAGCGATGACGGCGGGTGAATCGTTAGTGGGTGCTTGCGCTGTTCCATCGGCTTGCTGGCTCAAGTGCGAGCAGCCGACTGCGGAGATTGAGAGAACAGCAACAAGGAGACTCATTCGAGCAAAGCGAGAGGAAGTCAAAAGCGAAGCCTCCTGTTTTCGAATCGAATCTGCATTCGATCGTCGTCGACGGCTCTTCGAATCATTCGGCGAGCCGATCTTTTCACAACAGATCACGAACTCCGCTAGAGAAACTCTGAAAGTCCGACTTCAGAGAAACGATCTCGACCGGAGGCGTGACATATTACGTCAGATAGAGAGACAGGCTACACGACAAGATTTGACCACGCAACACGCGATCCGCCATGGGCCTCGCACCCAGAGGTTCGTCTAGTTCGAAAGTTCAATCACCTGCTGATTCACATGAAAGAAATTTAATTTGTGGAGATCCAGTTCGGCTCACCGACTTGGACTCGCCCTTGATCCAGCATTTTATAGATCAAGATGTTCCGCAAAATCGATTTCACGTACACGCTCGTTTCCCAATACGGAATTTCTTCGAACCACAACTCATCTTCGGGAGCACTTGAGCGAGAAGCGACCACGTTTTTAAGAGAAGGTCGAGTTTTCAACCAGCGATCCAATCGCGTCGGACCCGCATTGTAAGCCGCAAGCGCCATCGGGACTGAGCCTTGATAACGATTGAGCATTTTAGAAATATAGTACGTCCCCATTTGAATATTCCGTTTGGGATCATAGAGATCATCCGGAATCACGACCGCACCGAGCTTTAACTCTTGCGCCATGTCTCGCGCGGTCGGAGGAACGAGCTGCATGAGACCGAGCGCGTTCGCCGAACTTTTTGCACGAGCGTTGTAGCTGCTTTCTTGCTTGATGAGACCTTTGATGAGGTAGCGATCCACTTTACGAAGCGACGACTGTTGATCGATGAACGCGGTGAACTCTTTGGGAAACGCGTTTTCAACAAACGGCGGACGACGAAGCTCAGGTTTTTCATCCCACGCTTCGTTCGCAAGACGCGAAGCCGTGCCGTAACCACCAGCAGCCGCCCACAAGATGGAGCGAAGAGCTTTGTCTTCGGCTTTCTCCACGTTCGGCAAGAGCTTAAGTTCAGCTTGGGCTTCGTCGAGCCATCCCGCTTTGAGGAGAGCTTGCAATCGATCCCAAGTTTTCTTTTCACTTGGGGTCAGCAAAAACTTCGACGCGATTTTAGTCGGCGTCTCGGGTTTCCACTCAAGGGTGTTCGCCGCGCGCTCGTAACGCGCACGAATCCCGTAGTAACTGAACGGAACTTTCTTGAGAAGTTCGTCAGCCACGGCGTTTGCGCGATCTGATTTTTGCTTTTGAAGCGAGCGCCACAGCCAGTAATTTGCCATCGCTTCGTACTGCCCGACTTGCGGGAGCGCGAGGAGCTTTTCGAGATGCGCTTGGGCTTTCTCGTATTTTCCTTGGCGGAACGCGAGAAGTCCCAAACGAAGCATCGCTTCGCGCGATTCTTTTTGACCTGCGTGCTGTTCGACAAGTTTGGTGAAGTAATCTTCCGCAAGATCAAACTTATCGTTTGCCATCGCGGCTTTGCCGGCGAGATCAAGAAGAGGCGTTGCGCGCGTACCCGTGATGCGCTCAAGAGCACCTCTGATCATGGTGAGAGAGTCTTCCCACTGGCCACGGTTGTACATGAGGCGCGCAAACTCCGCTTGGCGATCGTGATCCACGCGGTCCATGAGCTTCACCATTTGCGATTTTAGGTGAACGAACTTGGAATCACTTTTTTCTGCGATGCTCCAGTAGGCTTCCATCACGCGATCTTGCGCCCATTTTGCGCGCGTACTGCCGGGATAGTTCTTGATGATCTTCGTTGCGTCGTCGACGGCGTTCACGAGTTCGCCCGCTTTCAACGCTGCCGTCACGCTATCAACGAGTTCGAGCTCTTCTTTCGTACCTTCCGGAGTCGGCGATGCGCGTACGACTTCCGCAGGTGTCGCTGTAGGTTTAGCTTCAGGTTTTTTCTCGGGATTCAACGAGCTTTCCGCAAGTGCTAAACGCGCGCGCACGTCACTATCTTCGCCTTCGGCGAGGCTGCGCTTAAAGAGTTCGCGTGCACTTTCAAACTTCCGCTGCTGAAACGCAAGCTCGCCCGCCCATCGCCAAAACGTCGCCTGCATTTTGTCTTCCGAATACGGAAGAAGCTCCTGCACTTCGCTGATGGTCTTCGTTGCTCGCGCGGGATTGAGTTTGATGTCCGCTTCAAGAAGGACAAGGTATCCCTTGAGAACAGCTTGTCTTAAAGTCGGAGCTTGAGGCCCCGTGAGCATCCACGAAGGATTCTTGTCGGCAATCGCGAGCGCTCGCGCAAGTGAGTTCATGTTCGCCGCGCTGACTTTGAGCTTTGAGGCACATTCAATTTCGGCCTGCGTGATCCACGCTCCCAGGTTCTTTGCTTTGGCGCGAGCAGCACCTGCTTGCTTCACGCAAGTCTCAGCATCGCCTTCAATCTGCGCTTTTTTCATCAGCGCTAGCGGATCTTTCGGAGTTTCGCCAAGACCGTAGACGTAACGAAGACTCGGGAACTTATCGTCACTCGCGACGCTGATCGGTTCCATGATCGCTTGCGCGGGAAACGCTAAGTGCAAAACACCGATGGCAGTGAATACGCGGGGAATGGCTTTCAATTTCATTCGAAACCTCATTTCGCAGTCCATCCCCGGCGGCGATCGTTACTTCACGGCGTAAATGGCGATGCCAGGAACGCGTGAGACGTTGGGGAGAATATCCATCCAGGGGCGCGGCGCTTCGCCGTATGCTGAGCGCTCATCTTTTCCCCAATAGATGTGAGTGATGCCGAGTTCGCGCGCCAGCGCGATCGAGTTCGGGTCGCCACTCATGATGCGGTCTAATTTATCTTTCACGTCGCGCGAATCGATCGCGTGCGTCCAGAGATGTCCGCCGTAACCGTGAGTCCGCATCCTTCCGAAATACGCGAGTGGATGCAAATGCGTCGTCGCCGCAGCGAAAACAGCTTCGGGCGAAATGTTCTGCGTGGTTTTGAGTCCAAGCAGAGCTCCTTCAGCGTCCGCGAGATCGCCGATATGGAAAAGCGGTGTCGCACGAGTCGACGGGATCTGCAAGGTCCACAGCACCGAAGCGAACCCTGAAAAGAGCAAGAGGGCCGCAACACTCAAGCGACCGAGGTGACCGTAAAGTCCACCCAGGCGCGGCTCAAGAACAACGGCCGCTAGTCGCGCGAAGCCTAAGTACGGCCAGATGAGGAGCTTAATGTTGTCCCATGGCCACGGTGCGAGCATCACGTTGAAGAAAAGAACCAAAAAGAAGGTGTAACAGCCAAACTCGATGAAAAGACGCTTCCGTTTTTCCGGCGTGAAGAAGCCTTGCGATTTGTAAATACCGAAGAAAATCGCGATCGGAAGAAGCAGCCACGGACCAAAATTCATGAAGAAGTAAACGATCGGATCTTGATTCGCGAGCGTCCACCCCCAAGAGATATGCGCAACGCCCGCCGCTTTGAAAAAGCCTGTTGAGTGCAAGACGAGGTAAGTTGCCGGAAGGTACGCGAGCCACGCCATTTTCGAAAGTAAGAACGTTTTGATGCCGGCCCGACCTTGATTTTCGATCGCGATCGCGAGCATCAAAAGACTCACGATCAAAAACGCGTGAAGGTGAAAGAGAGGCAAAAATCCCCATACTACACCAAGAACCGTCATCTGCTTTTTCGTGAGGACGGCTTCACCTTGATAGTGGCGCCGCACGCTAATCAACAGCATGAGGCCTGCCGGTAAAGCCATCAGCATTCCGCGTTGAGTGATGAACACCGAGAGGAAAAGATTTTTCCAATCGACCCCTTGCTGAATATCGATCATGCGTTGCTCAGAGATGATTCTCCAGGCATTGGCGCCGCCATTGAGAAAGAACGCACCCATCCCCCACCAGCCGCCAAAGCTTCTGAGGAAAACCAAGGACGCAATCGTCGCGAGAACGCCCGTGAAAAACAGATGAGCTTGAAGACGCACGCCAACGGCTTCCCAAAGCGCGTTGTAAAGATCAACTCCGTAGGGATAGCGAAGCGCTTCAGACGAGAAGATGGGATTCTGAGGAGGAAACGAAATCCCGTTAGCAAACGCTCGGATGTAATTGATGTGGAGAGCGAGATCGCCGTAGTTGTTCAACGACAGCGTCGCAAGGTGATGCTCGCTCGTAAAAAGCATCCACATGAAATGTCGCCAAGCTGCATACACCATGAAAGTGAAGAGCGCGACTTCAAGAGCGCCGCCAGGACCTGCCGCGAAACCCTTAACTTGCCAATCGGGATGCGCGGGCAAAAAACGCTTGGCGTGTCGCCAACCAAAGTAAGTTCCGAAAGCTAAGCAAAAGCCCGCGAGCCACGGCGTGAGTCCGCCGGTCAAATGCGCAAGCACGAATGCCGCAATCGTTGAATAGAAGGCATGAAGGAGCCAAGCGAGAATCATGGCGTAGCCTCCCCTGATTTTTCAAAAACTTCGCTGTCGGAAGGAACAACCGCGTTGAACTTATCAAACGCGAGATAAACAAAGCCCCGCTCGTAGGAATCTCTCAGGGCAAACGGGAGTCGATAGTAGCGTCCGTGAAGGCGCGACTCGAGCTGCTCCCTACCTGATCCATCGGCGAACACAACGTGAGCGTTCGCAAAGTCCCCGGCATCAGGTTTTCCGAAGGAAAGATTTGGATAGAGACTAAAGATCCAGGGAAGTGGCCACGGATCTCGAACGGTGATCACGACCTTCATGTTGAGATCTTCCGGCGCCGTTTTCACGCGCTCGGAGATATAATCCATCACGCGCTTCATCTGCATCGTCGATTGAACGTAAACGTATGGCTCACGCTCGTTGGTAAAGTCGATGAAGTTCAAACGCAGGGTACGGTCGACACCCACGAGAATCGCGACCGTCAAAATTGGATACACCGGCCAGCGCATGTAGAACAGAAAGAACGGGCCTCTTCGGTAACGCATGAGATGCGTGAGCTTCTCCATAGCGAATCCGAAGACGAAGAGCAGCGGCCAGAGGAGATTCAAAATCAACCACGGCGTTTTGTAAGGAATGATGCTGTACGCAAGCCAAGTTCCAAATGCGACAAGGCAAAGGAGCCGACGCCTCGAGCCCACGAAGAAAAACAAAATTGGCGTAAGCACAAGGGCTGCAAGAGCTGGCCACTCATAGCGAACGAGAAGATCAAACCAATAGATGAATGGCTTTTCGTGACCGCTGTTCCCGGTCCCCGTCTTCGTCCAAACTTTGAGGGCGGCGAACATATCCCAAAAGCCCTGCTGATGCAGAAACGCTCCGGTAAAGAAGATGACCGCGCCAAGCGCGCCGAGACTGAAAATCAAAAGCCAATCGGTGGGTGTCGCGACTTCAGATTCTTTTTCTTCTGCGTCGTCCTCAGGATTCTCTTCGATGAATGTTTCAGGCTCTAGATCCTGCGCTTTGAGCTTGATGTATTTGCGCTCGATGTAGAGGCAAAACAAAGCGATCAGCCACGTGCCGAAGAAGATGAAGAACGTTTCTTTCAACGTCACGGTTCCGAAAAAGCCCGCGCTCATCAACCCAACGGCGAACCGAGTTTGTTTTTCGCGATAGAGGAAAAAGCCGTAGCTAAATAGCAGTTGGCAAAAGATGAAGAGGCTCTCATGGATGGCGTAGCGACCATAAAAAACGGCACCGACACTGATCGCCAGTGCAAGCGACGCCCAGACCGCAGCAGCACCTAGGAATCGACGGTGGGCCGCCATCAACATCACGCAGCCGACGGAGATGATCGACGTGATGAAACGGCTAGCGAAGATGCCACGGCCGAAGATGAGTTCGCTCAACTGCAAAAAGTAAAAATAAAGGGGACCGTGAAAGTTCGTCGGATCGTATTTGTAAAATCCGTCGCGCCACATCTTTGCGACGAAATGTCCGTTGATGCCTTCGTCGAAGTGCGGCGGCTTAATTTCGAGATGCCACATACGCAAGACGTACGCGGCGATAAGAATCGCAATGACAAGCCAGTCGAGCGAGATGTCCCGCAAGACAGATTTGATTTGTTCCCCAACGCTTTTCGCGCTGGACGTTTCGGCAGTCGTCCCGGTCGCCGGGAGCTTCGAGCGCTGAGTCATCAGTGAAGTAAACTCCTGAAGCTTGATGGACATATTGTAGAATCGAAGTTAAGCAAAAGTCATGTCGGGAGACTCCGTGGATTTCCAATTGCCCAACTTTTTCGCTCCGGATGAAGCCAGCGGCTCACCGCAAACGCGCGTGCCTTTTACGCTTGTCATCCCCGCTTACAACGAAGAACGCCGACTCCCGACTTCCATCCGGGACATCCGCTCGTTTTTCAAGAATGTGCAGGATAACTTCGAAGTCTTGATCATGGTCGAGAAGTCCACCGATCGCACCGTAGAACTCGCAACGGAAGCTGCTCGTGGTGAACCTCGTATTCAGATCATCGACAATAAGGTTCAAAAAGGAAAAGGCTACGCCGTTAAATCCGGAATGTTGCGCGCTAAAGGCGACATCGTCTTTTTCATGGACGCTGATCTGTCGACACCTCTCGTGGAAGTGATTTCGTTTTTGGCGCACTTCGCCGAGCACCCTCAGACCGACGTCTTGATCGGAAGCCGCGCGCACGCAAAAAGTAACATCATCAAACGACAAAGCCTCTTCCGTCAGAGCTTAGGTCGAGGCTTCAATAAGTTCGTGCAGTTTTTCGGCGTAAAAGGGATCGAAGATACGCAGTGCGGATTCAAAGCCTTCCGCGCCAAAGCTTGCCGCGAAGTTTTTAGTCGCCAATCGTTGAATGGTTTCGCGTTTGATGTCGAGATTTTGATGCTTGCCGAAGAGCTCGGCTACAAGATCGACGTGCTGCCGGTGAAGTGGATCAACTCCCCCGACAGCAAAGTGCGGATCTTCATTGATCCGCTCAAGATGCTTTGGGATCTGATGAAGACCCGCCGTCTTGTTCAGAAGACAATCCGAGAGAAACCGCTTTCTCCATAAGCTTTTCCATCTGCGAGATCGCTTCTTTTAGTTTCTGCGGGTCTTTGAGACCGCCGACAACGCTTTCGGGTGCAAAGCACAAAACTTGAAACGTCTCCATTTGCTTACTGAGCGGCTCCGCGAGTTCGCGACGGACGGAAGGGGGCGCTTTCATCATGAGTTTTTCAAACTCCATATTCGCGCCGCCTTCGCCCGTGATTTCGCCTAGGACGAAATAAACAGCGTTCGTCATCTCGGCCCCAACGCCACGCCAGTCACCGGCGGTTGCTTTTGCTTCAACTCGGCGAAGGCGCGCTTTGAGCTGACGCATGAGATCTTTTTTGCGCTGTCCCCATCCGAGTTCGGTGCGCGCGCGCCAAAACAGCGTCATCATGATGAGCGCGAAAACTCCTGACCACGCGAGTGTCGTTTGCGCCGCGGACAAGCGAGTCGACGCGCGGTAATCCGTGATGAGGCGAGGGGTTTGATCTTTTGGAGCCGCATTTTGCGATTTGCCACCGTCGATTCCCGGCATCGCAACGGAACCCGCAGCTGAAGCCGAGCCCTTGCCGACGCGAATCACCAGCGGCTCGGTTTCTTTTTTTACGTAAACCTTTGCCGATGGATCAAACATGCTCACGCTCATCGAAGGGATCGTGAATTCCCCTTCCCGCCTCGGGATCAAAAGAATCTGAAACTCTTTGTAGCTCGTGCCTGTGCGATAAAACCGTGCTTCGTTTTGCGTGTCGTAGAGTTCAAGCCATTCGGGCGGAGTAAACGGCGGAAGCTCGATCATCTTCGCGTTGCCGCGTCCTTCGAAACGCAATCGAAGCGTGAACGGTTGGCCCTCGACGATATTGCGATCTTCCACCCGCGATGTGACTTGGTACTCTCCGACGGCACCCGAGAAGTCTTCGGGCTTTCCTTCTAACGGAAGCGGCTTCACCTTGATCTTCACGGGCACAGACGACTTCGTAAACGTGTAGGCTTTTCCGAGACCGAAAGCTCCGAACGCATCGAGCGTCGGGATGACCGAGCACTTTGCCTTGTATTCGTCGATCGTCGTGACGCCTTCTTTAATCGGGAAAAGCGCGAACGAAGCGAGAAGAGCCTTCTTGTACGGAAGGCCGTTGACGACTTCGTTTTGGAAATTCAGGTGCGTCGCGATTTCGATGTCTTCTTTCCAGAAACCTTTGAGCGACGGATATTTCAAAGTATCGAGATCGCGGATCTGACCGCGTGTGTACAGATAAAAGGAAACGGTAACTTGCTCACCTACGTAGGCTTCTGTTTTATCGACATCCGCTTGAACGAAGAACGCCTCGTTCGGATTGATCGGAAGTTGTCGTGATTCACCAGGTTGGCCACGGCCTCCCGGCAGGTTTCCACCCATACCGGGCGGCATGCGGCGAAGGAGCTGATTGAAAAGATCGTCTTCTTCATCATCAAATCCGGGCGGAGGGAAAGCGCCTCCCGCGCCGGGCTGCTGCCCTCCTCGCGGGCGCGCTTGCATGCCGGCGCCTGGAGCGACACGTACCGAGATGGGTTTCGTGTTAAAGACTTTTCCATCGACGACGACTTCGGCCGCAGCGATGTTGAGGGTCCCTTGGCGCTTGGGCTGGAGCATGTAGTTAAACTGATTCGTTCGCGTTGTTTCAAACGTGGGACCACGAGGGCCCACGACAATTCGCGACTGGGCTTTCTCGGCGGTCCACTGATTGATGAGTTCGAAATCGTTAAGGCTCGGAAGCGAGGGTTGACCCACCGAAACATCTTCCGTCGATTCGACGGAGATCACGAGAGTCAGCGTATCGTCCGGGTTGAGAGAGTTGCGATCAACCGTAGCGGTGACGGTTGTCGCTGCGTGCGCCAGTTGGCTCACCAGCACGACGACCGTCGAGAGAAGCGGAAGTAAATACTTGCCCATATTCATCACCAATCCTTAGCGGGCGGCGCATCTTTCGACTGCTCGTTTTGCATGCGCGCGCGGATCTGTTCTTCCTGGCGTTTAAGCTCTTCGAGGATGCGTTTGACATCTTGCTGACCGAGCTCTTCGCTCTTGAACGGACGCGGCTTGGGCTTCGGGTTCTCGATCTTCTGAGGCTGATCTTGTTTCTTTTCGTCTTGCCCTTGGCCTTTGGACTTATCGTCCTTCGGTTCACCTTTGTCGTTCTTCTGATCGCTCTCGCCTTCTCCTTCGCCGCCGCCTTGCTGCGTGAGAAGTTCGATATTTGTTTTCGTTTCAACTGAATCCGGATTCAGCTCAAGCGCTTTTTGGTAAAGGTTCAAAGCTTCATCGGTTTTCTTTAATTCCGTCAAAACGACAGCCGAGTTAAAGAGCGAACGAAAACGCACTTCCTGATCGCGGGAGGAGTTTGAAGGCGCGTGCTTGATCGCCTGTTGATACTCACTCAGCGCTTTTTCAAATTCGCGGTTTTGGAGAAACGTCGTTCCTAAATTGTAATGAACTTCACCGGAGTACGGGAGATCCACGAGCGCATCAGAGAATCGATCAAATGCCTCAACCGGTTTTTTCTGGAAGTTCTTAACACCTTCGTTGTTTTTAAGAACACCGCGGAACTCACCGGCCGAAGCTGCTGAGCCCATCGCGAGAACAATCGAGAGTGCGAGAGTTTGATTGAAAAGCTTCATGACTGCGACACCTCAAAGCGCCCTTTCCAGATCCGCCCTTGCGAGCGGCGTTCGCCTAACAAAAGCTCAAGCAGCGCTAAGATAAATCCGATCGCGAGCGGAATTTGGAATTTTTCGTCGTAGTTCGTCGCAAGCTCAGAGGCAAACTCCGCTTTTTCCAACCGATCGAGATCCGCTTTGATGAGTTTGGCTTCTTGGCCACCGAATGTCGCGTGGTGGAAACTCCCCTTGCCGCTTTCTGCCAACTGCCGAAGGAATGTTCCCTTCACCTGTGAGATCACGTTCTGACCGTTCTTGTCGCGCTTGTAACCAGCAAGAAAACCTCGCTCATCACGAAGCGGAATCGGACCACCGCGCTCGGTACCGAAAGCTAAGCTGAAGATGCGCGTATTTTCGCCCACGAGCTTTCGTGCGGCTTGGAGGGCGCCTTCTTCTTGGTCTTCACCATCGCTCGCGAGAAGAATGACGCGGGTGACACGCAAGTTTTCATCACTTTCAACGCCGCCGCGCTCAAACGCCGCTTTCGCTTCATCAAGAGCCGCCTTGAAGCTTGTGCCTTGGGTGCTTACGCTCTCGACGGTGAGCGAATCCACGAACATTTTAAGAGATGAGATATCCGTCGTTAGCGGCGAAAGAAGAACCGCCGACCCCGCAAAGGCTACGAGACCGACTTTGTCGCCGGCTAGCATATCGAGAAGACGATTCAGCTCCGCTTTTGCGTGATCAAGTCGCGATGGTTTTACATCTTCCGCGAGCATGGAGTTGGAAACATCCACCGCGATGACGAGTTCCACGCCTTGCGCTTTCACCTGTTGAAGACTCTGGCCCATCTGCGGGCGCGCCATTGCCGTCACGAAGCAACCGAGCGCCAAACAACGAAGGAGCAATTTGAAATGCCGCTTCCCTGGCGAAACCGATGACGCGAGGAAAGGAGCTAGTTTCTCTCCGAAAGCTTTGCCAAGTCTTTTGCGTCCGCGAATCTCGAGCGCAATCGAAATGAAGACGATGAACGGTATCAGCCACAGAAGTTGAAACGCTTCAGGATTGGCGAAACGCACTTAAGGCACCCTCCTGAAAAGTGTCTGGCCCAAGAAGAGAGCTAAAATCGAGAGGTAAACGGCCCACTTCACGTACGGCTGGAAGAGCTCGGCGTACTTCGTGTACTGGTTTACGTCGATTTTTGTCCGCTCCATGCGGTCGATGTCTTTGAAGACTTTTTCGAGAGCGCGACCGTCGGTCGCGCGTTGGTAAACGCCGCCGGTGTCTTTTGCGAATTTGCCCAACAGTTCATCGTTCACCGAGCTGTGGATCGGCTGGTAACGTTTCACCTTGCGTCCAAACGCATCGATTGTCTCGATCGGGAGCTGCGCATCGCCGTCGCGGCCGATTCCGATTGAGTAAATTTTCAGGCCGTAGCCTTTGGCGATATCGAGAGCGGTTTCGGGATCGATCGTTCCAGAGTTGCTCTCGCCATCCGTTGCGAAAACGATGACGCGACTTTTCGCGGTGGAATCTTTCATCCGCCCAACCGCCGTTGCGAGGGCCGAACCAATCGCCGTCCCCATCTTGATGTTCCGCGAAGGACGAAGCTCCGAGATACTTTTTTGCAAAAGCGCGTGATCGAGAGTCAAGGGAACTCGCGTGTAGGCTTCGCCCATGAAGACAACGAGTCCGATGCGATCATTGGGACGACTCTTCACAAAATCAGACAACACGCGCTTAGCCGCTTCGATCCGGTTTGGATGCGGCGGCATATCCTCGATCAACATCGAATCTGAAATATCGAGTGTCAGCATGATGTCGATACCTTCGATGTTCTTTTTTACTTTCGTATCAGCCCGCTGCGGGCGCGCGAGCGCGACAACAACTAATCCCAGCGCTATGAAATAGATCAGAGCCGGGAGCCAACGAAGTCGCGCGCGAAGCGAAGATCCCACCGTCTTGATGAAGCCGAGTGAGCTGAACTGGAGCGCCGGACGCGCTTTTTTCTCACGGTAGATCTTCCACGCAGCCATGAGTGCCAGCGGCACAAATAGTGAGAAGAAAATCGACGAAGCCCAAACCAACATCGATTACGCTCCCTTCATCTGGTGCACGCGGGTGACCAACGTGCGACAGAGTTCAAGAAGTTGGGCGGCATCTTCGGTTGAAATGCGTTTGGAACTCTTCAACGCCTTTTCGCTTTCGGTCAGCGCAATCGTAAAATCGCGACGAAGAACTTCGTAAATCCCCCGGTGCGATTTCTTTAAGGTCTTCACTATATCGTTCGGCTTCCGATCAAAGACCGGAATTACGAGTTCGCGCGCCAAGAACCAACGGAGCGTCTCATCAAGTTCTTTGAAGAACGCTTTTTCTGCTTCTTGCGACCACTCGCCCGAAACCGGAATCTCGCGCGAGAGTTTACGCAAATCTTTGTTGAACTGATTGTACGGAGTCAGCGCGATCGGATTTTTTTCGAGAAGCTTCAGAAGACGCTTTCGCCGAAAGTAGCCACGGGTTTGAAACGCAGCACCTAAGACAATCACTAGGAGCGCGATCGCGATCGACGCCCAAACCCAGAGAGGCCACGAAAGCGAAGCAGGTCCCCAGGGAGGTGCTGGCTTCATCTCGGGGTTTTTCTGGGGGTCGATGACCGTGTTCACTTTGAGTTCAATGCCGCTGAGACCAACGCGAAGAGTTCCATCGGTTAGAACAGCGTTGGAGACTTTGCCTTCACCGGCAATCCAACTTGTCGCGATGAACTCGCCGCGAGTTTCCGAGATCTGCCTGGTACCCAGAAGTCTGAGTAAATATTTTTGATCTTTCGGAAGCTCTAGCGAAAGAGCATCGGTCTTAAGCTTGACCGCAGCCCCTTCGCACGCGAGGTGAAACTTATCACCAACGGTCAAGCTTTCGCTTAAAGGGCCTGCGGGCTCACCGCGTTCGTTCATCGACGAAGCCGTGCACGTCCACGTAGTATCGACGGGAACAGGTGTCGGCGCGGGAGTTGCCGCGGGCCCACTGGGCGCGGCCGCCGGAGGCGGAACCTGGCCTCCGCGAGGCGAAATCGGAGGAAGTTGCTGCGCAAGCTGAAATCCCGTCACGCTCACCTCCTCGAATTCTTTCTTCGGAAGTAAGAGATCAAAGGATCAACGAAGTTTTCACCCGAGACGACTTCCACGCGGTCGGTGCCTGCTTGACGAAGCTCGCGCTCACGCAAAGTTCTCTGCGCGCGCATGTGTTCAGAAAAAGCGCGACGAAACGCAGGCGACGACGAATCCACCGTGTAGACTTCTCCGGTTTCGGAATCCATCAGATCGACGAGACCGATCTTCGGCAACTCAAGCTCCGTCGGGTCTTGAACGATCACGGCCGTTACGTCGTGCTTTTTCGACATCGTCTTTAAGGCTTGTGCGTAGGACTTATCCTGAAAATCGCTGAAGACAAAAACGGTCGCGCGCTTCTTTAAAATTCCGCGCAAGTGATCAAGAGCAACAGAGATCTTTGTCCCGCGGCTTTTCGGTTTGAAGTAGTAGAGATCGCGCAAGATTCGCTGGATATGACCGCGACCTTTTTTCGGCGGAACAAAATGCTCAACCTGATCCGTAAAAAGAAGAAGGCCCACGTGGTCATTGTTCTTTGCGGCCGCAAAACCGAGAAGAGCTGAGAGATGGGTTACGATCTCGCCCTTGAAGTAATCACCAGAGCCAAAACTCAACGAGCCCGAAGCATCGACGACCAACATGAGCGTGAGCTCGCGCTCTTCGTCGAATTTCTTGATGAACGTTTTTCCCGTACGCGCCGTTACCGGCCACGAGATCGTGCGTACGTCATCGCCGGGGACGTATTCGCGAAATTCGGCGAATGTCATCCCCTGCCCTTTAAACGCCGAGTGATATTGCCCGGCGAAGAGGGAGTTGACGATTTTGCGGGTGTTGATCTCGAGAAGTTTGACCTTCTTCAAGATCTCCGGGGGTAACGCCATCCTTGTTGTACCTTTAGGGTCTTCGGACCTTTAGGGTGAAGGGACTTCGATATGTCCCAAGATGTTCTTGATGATCTCGTCGGCCTTGATCTCTTCGGCTTCCGCTTCGAACGACAGAATCAAGCGGTGACGAAGAACGTTGTAGGCAATCGCTTTCACGTCTTCGGACGTCACGTAACCGCGACCGCGAATGAACGCGTGCGCCTTGGCCGCGCGAATCAGGCTGATCGATGCACGAGGACTTCCGCCGACACGAATCAAATTCTCGATCGGACCCAAGCCTGCTTTCGCCGGCTCGCGCGTCGCCATGATGATCTCGACGATGTAATTCCGAATCTTCGTATCGACGTAAACTTGATCTACGCGGGCACGGGCTCGCATAAGATCTTCGCGCGAAATCACCGATTCGATCTCGGGCTGTTTATCCTGGCCCATGCGATTCATGATCTCAAGCTCTTCAGCTTTAGTTGGGTAATCGACCATGATCTTGAACATGAAGCGGTCCATCTGCGCTTCGGGCAGCGGATACGTACCTTCCTGTTCAAGGGGGTTCTGCGTTGCCAGAACCAAGAACGGAGATTCGAGTTTGTAAGTCGTGTCTCCGATCGTGACTTGTTTCTCCGCCATCGCTTCCAGCAATGCTGATTGAACTTTCGCGGGCGCACGGTTGATTTCGTCCGCAAGCACGATGTTCGCGAAGATGGGGCCTTTCTTCGGCGCGAAATCTCCGGTCTTAGGATTGAAGATCATCGTGCCTACGAGATCGGAAGGAAGAAGATCAGGCGTAAACTGAATCCGCTGAAAGTGCAGCGAGATCGCTTTGGTCATCGATGAAACCGTGAGCGTTTTCGCAAGACCCGGTACGCCTTCAAGAAGAACGTGGCCGCCCGTGAGGAGTCCCATCAAGATGCCTTCGAGCATTTCTTTTTGCCCGACGACGGTCTTTGAGACCTCTTTCATCATGCGTTCAACGAACTGGCTTTCTTGCTTGATCGCTTGGTTCAACGCGAGGATATCGACTTCGCTGCCGGATGAGGTGTGTTCCAAGACGTAGATCCTCCAAAATAGAGAAATCCATTTTCACTTGTAACATTGCGCCTTTTCAATGGAATAATAGTCCCTCAAACGATTGAATCTTCGAAGGAAACGATGAAGACCTCACCCACGCTTCAACGCGCATGGCGCACATTGATTGAGCACGTCGAGATCCCCTGGCTCCGCTCGGCGAAGCTCTGGATCATGTTGGCGGCAATGGCCTTCGTGCTGACGTGGGGTGGATACGAAATCTGGGACCGATACGGACTTTTGGTCGGGTTCTTCACGAGCCTCGCTCTGATCTCGTTCATCTTTTATTACGACGATTGGAAGATGGCCGCACGCTTCCCCGCAAACGAACTCGAAGGTCGTGATCCTTACGGTGTTTTGCGACTCACACGCGAATCCGCTCGACGTTTGTCGATGCCGATGCCCCGAGTTTTGGAAGTCCCGAGTGCGACACCCTTTGTTTTTTCCGTAGGACTCACTCGCTCACGCCTGAAAATCTTTTTGTCGACGAGCGCCATTCAGAAGTTCACGCCTGACGAGCTGCGCGCGCTTCTCACCTTCGAACTCGTGCGGTTTCGCACTGGACTCACTCGCACTACCACGGCTGCGGCTGCGTTCACCGAAATTTGGCTCACGATCATGGGCACGCTCGATGCTGCGTTTTTGCTTCGCCTCGTCTTCCGCCGAAAACTTTATCGTTACTGCCCTGGTCCGTTCACTTGGTTGAGCCTTCCTTTCGTCGGGCTATTTTTGCGCCTCGTCATCCGCGGTGGACGTTTGCGATCCGCCGATCGCCGCACGGGGGAGATCACCGGCAATTCCCGCGCCCTCGCCGAAGCTTTGATCAAGCTCGATGCGTACAACAAAACGTTACCTCTCGACCTCACCCTCTCCGAAGCCACCCACTTTGTGGTGAATCCACTTGCACGTTTCGAATGGAGTCGCTGGACGACGATCCATCCTTCGATTCGCTCGCGGGTCCGCGCGTTAACGGGCCAGTTCCCTCTCTGAACTCGGGCGCCGTGGTCTTTCTCGGGGCCCTCGCGACCAAAGATGTAAATAACTGCGCACGTTTTGCCTCAGCGCAGACCTTGACGGGCTTTCGCGCGGCCGCATATTTTTGCTGCGCGGTACTCACTTTGCCTTCATGTGAAAACGAGAGCCGTGAAATCAGAAAAGAGGAAATGCAAATGGCCGAACAAAACGCGGGCCTCGATAAGGGTCTTGAAGCGAACTTCTCGACGTTGATTCTTTCGATTGGATCATCGGCAGCTATGGCGCTCGGCCTCGCTCCGAGCCCGGTCAGCGGAAAAGTTGAAAAAGACCTCAACCTCGCTCGCTTCAACATCGATCTCCTTCGCATGCTCAAAGACAAAACAAAAGGGAATCTCAACTCCGATGAGCAGCAGTTTCTCGAATCGATCGTGACCGACCTTCAGATGAAGTACGTTACCGCGAAGTAATTTTTTGTTTCACAACACGCCCTCTTAAAAGGATGTCTTTCAGATGAAACGCAAATCTAAGAGCCTCTTTGCGAAACTGGCTCTTTCGACTTTTCCTATGTTTCTCTCGATTGGCGCTTTGATCGCGACCGGGTGCTATCCCCAAAATGCCGGCAGCCAACCGAACGCGACCGTGCAACCTCCGCCGACGAAGCCGCCCGAGAAAGCTCGTCAGGATCTCCAGCAGCAAATTCCGCTCAACACGAACGCGATGGGAGAGATGCTGCCAAAGAATCTCTTCATCGAGCTATCGAAACTGATCAATCCAACGGTGGTGAGCATCTCGACAAGCGCGAATCCCCGTATGGATCGAGCCGGCCGAGCGCGTGATCCACTTCAAGAGTTCCTCGAAGATTTCTGGGGAGGCCGCGGCCCCGGCATGCGCCCACCGCAGCCGTCACAACGCTCGCAACCCGTGCAGGCTTTGGGAACAGGCTTCATCATTCGCGAAGATGGACTCATCATCACGAATAACCACGTGATCGCGGAAGCCGACGTCATTAAAGTTCAGCTCGATAACACGTCCGATAAATTCTACGAAGCTGAAGTCGTCGGTCGCGACACGTTGACCGATATCGCGTTGATCCGAATCGATGCGAAACGCCCACTTCCTTACGCACGCTTAGGGGATTCAAAAGCCGTGCAAGTCGGAGAATGGGTCGCCGCCTTCGGTAACCCCTACGGTCACGCGCACACCATGACGAAAGGGATCGTCTCGGCCATCGGTCGCGAGATTGCGGAACTCAATCGCTTCCCCTTCATCCAAACGGATGCGTCGATCAATCCGGGTAACTCCGGGGGTCCGCTCGTGAACGCGCAAGGCCTCGTGATCGGCGTGAACACGGCGATCGATGCGCGCGCGCAAGGGATCGGCTTTGCGATCCCGATCGACAACGTCAAGCAGGTCGTCGCGGCGCTCGAACGAGACGGACGCGTAAAGCGCGGATTCATCGGCGTGAACATCGCCACTCTCGATGATGCCACGGCCGCGCAGCTCGGACTTCAAGAAGCTACGGGCGCTCTTGTTGCGCAGGTCGTGCCCGATGCGCCAGCGGATAAAGCCGGCATCCAACCCTACGACTTGATCGTGGAAGTGAACGGCAAAAAAATCGGCAACCCTTCTGAACTTATGAACGTCGTCGCGGGAGTCGACATCGGCGCAAACGCGAAGGTAAAAGTTTGGCGCTTCGATGAGTCGGGACGCAAGCGTGAGCTCAACCTCAACTTGAAAGTTGCGGAGAGCCCGGATGAACGTAAGCAAGCCAAGGCCGGACGCAACGACCAGAAGCAATACTTCGGTCAAAAGGCGCCGTTTGATCTTGGCTTCAAGGTTGCTGACTGGAGCGCGCCGCTCGCGCGTGAGCACGAACTTCCGCCGGAGCCGAAGAAGCCGATCATCACCGAAGTCGATCGTCAAAGCCCTGCGGCAGCGGCGGGCTTCCGCCCGGGCGATATGATCATGGACGTCAACCGCCAAGCGGTGAATCGTGCAGCCGATGTTCTGAAGCTTCTCAAGAAAGGTCGCAACATCGTTCGCCTGAATCGCGGCGGCCAGATGATCGTGATTACGACGATCGGATCTTGATAGATAAATAAATTCTGTTGAGCCTGCGCAGTCGGCGTGGGCTCAACAGAAATTCCACACTACTCCCAAACTTCAAATTTTCTAAAGTCACCGTCCTCGCCCAGCGAGGGCGGTTTTGTTTTCATTGGTGACCTCCCGCAAGCGTGATGCGTTCCCACCGCAGGTGGGATGCGGGTGAGGGCAGGAGCCCGCGTCTCCAATGAAAAGAAAACCGACCGAAATGTCTAACTCTTAGACGCACAGACAATTCTGCGAAAAAAAAGAATGTCTCACATTGAGACGACCTGGTGCATTCCTGGACCTAAGGCCAAGACTCGCTACAATTTTAAGTAGGACTCGAAAGTTTCGACTTAAGAGAACAGCAAGTTGACCACCCAGGAGGAATCATATGGAAATCACCGAGGTGAAGGTCTTTCCCGTCAACGAGGACCGCCTTAAAGCCTACGTCAGCATCACGATCGACAACGTCTTCGTCGTCCGCGATCTGAAAATCATCGAAGGTACGAATGGTCTCTTCGTCGCCATGCCTTCGAAGAAGAGAAAAGACGGCCAATTCAAGGACATTGCGCATCCGCTCAACCAGGAAACTCGCGACTTGATCGAGCGCATGGTCTTTGAAGCTTATGAAGCGGAGATCCGCTCCATGGGCGAAAGCCTCAACTCGATGAGACAACAACGACAAGCTGGCGACGATTATTAGGAAAACCGCGAAAGCATCTGAACGACGATGGCTGAAAAGGCCTGCTTGAGCGTTCTCGCTTCAACGCGAGACGCTCCCGAAAAAGCAATGGCCCTGCTCGGGCCTTTTCATTCATCGTCTTCGTTTTTTTTAGTGCGATGAGTTTCGTTGAAGACGCGAGACGCATCGCACTTTCTCTTTTTTTGTTCTCGCCTTGAGAGCAGGCTCGGGTTTCTAAACTTGAATTGTTCATGCTGCTTGAATCAAGCCGCTCCCCGTTAACTCCGATAAAGAGACTCTAGCCTCTTCACCGGGAGACTCAAGTTTGGGCGCAGCTTTAAAACTCACTCCGCAAGATTACGAATCTCAATCCCGCGAAATTCAGCAGAAATATCAGAAGCTGATGATGGATGCTGCCGCCAATGGGCAAGTCGATCAGATGACCGAGCTCGCAAACAAGATGACCGCCGAGATTCAGGAACTCGCCGAGCGTTACCAAACCTCGCTGCGCGACGGTTTGAGCGTCGTTGCGGCAGCACCCGAGCCTCAGCGCTACAGCTACAAATCAGAATACACGTCACTCAATCTCGACGAGATCGTTTGCGAAGCGGAGCGTACGTACTTTGAAGCGTTAAACGCGGATCCCGTGATCGGCGAACTCGCTCGCCGTTTCACTCAGCAAGAGAGCCCAGGCCTGCAGAACACGGCACTCGCTGGAATGGCGAAGCACGCCATCAAACTTGATCTCCGCTTAGCGCCGCAGCTCAAGCAAGTTGTCGAGCGCTGCATGCAGATTTTGAAACTCAACGTCACTCCCATCATCCACATCGTCGCGAGCCCCACGGTGAACGCGTTTGCGATGGGATCGCCCGCAGGGCAAATCAACATTGGATTGTCATCAGCGGTGCTTGAGCAGATGACGCCGGCGGAACAAGCCACGATCATTGGGCACGAACTCGGTCACGTGCTATTGGGACATGTGAATTTTCCGACGGGCGCGATCTTGCGGAGTGAAGCTCCCGAACTGACTCCTGTTCACGCCATGAAGTTGTTCGCGTGGCAGAGAGCGTGTGAACTTTCGGCCGATCGGTTCAGCCTTCTCTGCGGCGAGAGCTTTGAAAAATCCGCACGTGGGCTCTTTAAGGTTTGCTTCGGATTTTCGGTAAACGAAGATGCAGCTCTTCACGACTACCTTGGGCAACTCGCGCAAGGGGCTGCGGGCTTAAAGGAGCTTTGCGATCTTGAGGACTTCTACTCGACTCATCCTTTGCCGCCGTTGCGCTTGAGCGCGCTCGGTCTCTACGCAAAGAGCGAGGGCTTTGCGAAGTCGGTGGGTAAACCTACTGGCGGAACGTTAGGTGTTGGGGATCTTGAGAAACAAACTCAGGAGCTTCTCTCGTTGTGTGAGAGCTCGTTTCTCCAAAATCCTGCGGCGCTCAGCGAAGAGGTTCAGAAGTTCTACTTCTACGCTTCGGTTCTCGTCGGCCTGTGCGATGGGTTGGTGGAAGCCGAACTCCAAGCATTAGCGAACACGCTGAAGCGCGAGATCAAGGCTGATGAGATCAACGCGATCTTGGAGCAAGGGGTCCCGCAGATCGCGGGGATCACTCGAGGCCTAACACCGGTCATCCGCGATAACTTATCAGAGAGCCAACGGCTTACGTTGTTGAGGGATCTCTGCATGATCGCTTTGGCGGATGGTCGGGTGACGAACGACGAAATCGGACTCCTCCAGGCGATTGCGTCCGACGTTGGGATCAAACCGCAGTTCATCAAACACGTGCTCGCGGAGTACGTTCAAGGTTGAGTTCGCGTGTCCGAGGAGTCCCGGGACCCTTCGGACATTTGTTTCGGTTTTGCTGAAAGCTTCCGCAAGTTCGGCCTCACCTGCCCATTACGCTGGCCCTGAGGGCCTATTAGGTACCCGATATCTTTAGGTATCTACACAGCAGGCTCTGAAAAATATGCTTGCTTATGTCTCACAAGTTTTTTAGAAATGTGTCTCTCGAACAGATCTTGTTGGGGTGTCGGCAAGCGGTAAGCCATCAGATTTTGATTCTGACATTCGCAGGTTCGATCCCTGCCACCCCATCCATTTTTCTCCGAGATAAAAAACAAAGAAGGCTGCCCGGCGGGCGGCCTTTTTGTTTTTTACCCGTCGAAGAAATGTTTGGGCTGGTGGGAGCGACGCCCTCAGAACCGCAGTGAGATCCGCGCAAGCGGCAGAACGTGCCCGCGGCACGTTGTGATCGCTGCGCAAAGCTTGCAGCCGCGGAGGCTCGAAGAGCCATAGCGTTCAAGAGCTTACGCAGTTTACACCCGCTCAATGCAGGTGTGAACAAGACGCGAGGAAGCTCCGTGAGCAGCCACGCACCCCGCGTCGCCGCCCTTCTTCCGTCTAGCTGTACCGAAACGATACGCTTCTTCTCTCGTGTTTTCCGTACCTTATCCCACCCTCTTGCAATCCTACCCATATTGGGTAGAATGATACCCAATATGGGTAGGATTGCGTCGGCTAAGAAATCGAAATCAGCGAAGTCAACACGCCCAAAGAGCCTTGTCGATGCTCTATTCACCTCTACTCAGCAGAGGGTACTCGGTCTTCTGTTCGGAAATCCTGACCGGAAGTTCTTCGCAACCGAAATTATTGGTCTGGCTGAAGCCGGAAGTGGCGCGGTTCAACGAGAACTCGCTGCGCTCACTCAAAGTGAACTCGTCACGATCGAGCAATTGGGTAAACAGAAATACTACCAGGCAAATCGTGCTTCACCGATTTTTGACGAGCTTCGCCAAATCGTCTTGAAAACGGTAGGTCTCGCAGAACCCCTTCGAAGTGCTCTTATAAAAACCAAAGCGAAGATTGAACTCGCTCTCGTTTACGGCTCGGTCGCCAAAGGTTCGGACAAAGCAACAAGCGACATTGACGTTCTCGTGGTCTCCGATGATTTAGCATTAGAGCAACTTTATGAAGCGTTTGAACCCGCTGAACGCATGTTGGGCCGAAAGGTTAGCCCAACGCTCTATACTTCTGCGGAGTTCAAAAAACGAATTCAGTCGAAGAATTCTTTCATCGAGAAAGTGCTCGCCGGAGACCAGATCATTCTGATCGGAGAGAATCGTGGCGTCGTCGAACCTCGATAATCTCGTGAAAATTGGGCATCTTAAACTTGAGACTCCGGCGCAGTCCGAAATCGATGGACTCATGAACGGCGCGCGGGCAAGAATGAAGGATGCTGACCACACGGTGCTCAGTCTCGAGAGTCGATTCGACCTTTGTTACGGCGCTGCCCATTCGCTTTCACTAGCTGCACTGAGATGGCACGGTTACCGACCGGATAACCGGTATGCCGTCTTCCAATCGCTCGTTCACACGACCCAGCTAACCTCTGCTCAAGTTCGCGTTCTCAGCGATGCGCATTCGCGAAGAAATAGAATCGCTTACGAAGGAGCAGAAGAAGTCAGCCAAACCCTCATCGATTCGATGATGAAAGTTACGAAGGAACTCCTTCTGCAAGTCGAGAAGCTTGGTCCTATCACCGCGAAAAAAAGCTGATCTCTCCCCGCTCCCCAACGCAAACCAAAAAAAAAAGGGCCGCCAAAGCGACCCTTCCTAAACAATCTAACTTTACAACCGCGCTTACAGCAACGCGATCAAAGGAGCGATCAAGAGCGAAACGACGCTCATAACTTTGATCAAGATCGCAACTGCAGGACCCGAAGTGTCTTTGAAGGGGTCGCCGACCATGTCGCCGATGACCGCTGCTTTGTGAACGTCCGAGCCCTTTTTGTGGCCAGGGAGTCCGCCCTTTTCGATGAACTTCTTAGCGTTGTCCCAAGCTCCACCGGCGTTAGCCATGAAGAGCGAGAGCGTCGCGCCAACCGCAAGAGCGCCGACGAGTGTTCCAGCAAGAGCCGCAGGGCCCATGAGGAAGCCGATAGCCGGCGGCACAACAACCGCAACGATACCAGGGAGGATCATCTCTTTAAGTGCCGACTTCGTCGCGATATCGACGATGCGATCGGGCTGGGGCTCAGCTTTGAGCTCCATGAGACCAGGGATTTCGCGGAACTGACGACCGATTTCTTCAACGATCGCACCAGCAGCGCGACCGACGGCAACCATCGTCCACGAGCTCACGAGGAACGGAAGGATCGAGCCGATCAAGATCCCAATGAGGATGTTCGGCTCAGTCACGACGAGATTCAAAGGAGCGATGCCCGCAACTTGACGCGCGTGGTTGACTTCCGCGTTGAAAGCCGAGAAGAGCGCCATAACCGTGAGGATTGCCGAACCAATCGCGAAGCCCTTACCGATCGCCGCCGTCGTGTTACCAACTGCATCGAGTTCGTCCGTGATCGCGCGAACTTCCGGACCGAGACCCGACATTTCCGAGATGCCGCCAGCGTTATCCGAGATCGGGCCGTAAGCATCGACCGTCATAACGATCGCCGTACCTGCGAGCATACCGACAGCCGCCATCGCGATACCGTAGAGACCGAGGAAGTGGTTCGAAATCCAAGCTGAACCCGCGATTACGAGAAGCGGAATCGCCGTCGATTCCATACCAACTGCAAGACCGCGGATGAGGTTCGTACCTGCACCCGTCTTCGCAGCTTCTGCAATTTTACGAACGGGAGATGCCGACGTGTAGAAGTCAGTCACGAGACCGATGATGGCACCCGCGATAGCACCAACGCCGATCGCGATTGTTACGTTCTGAGTAACGCCGAGGATCGGCATCAAGATCGCGGAAATTCCCGTCAATGCGATCGCTGGGAAGATCAACGCAATACGAAGAACCATCGCCGGATTCATGCGGCGGAGAAGACGCGTAACGAAGATACCGACGATGCTCACGCCGAGACCAACTGCCGACAAGAAGAGCGGAAGCAAAATGCCCATGAGCTTTTGCTGTTCGAGAGAAACGCCCGAATCGAGATAGAGCTTAGGAACGTTGTCGAGAGTCGCAGCCATCGCCAACGCCATCGCAGCAACGATCGAGGCAACCATCGATTCGTAGATGTCGGCACCCATGCCGGCAACGTCACCGACGTTATCACCTACGTTATCCGCGATAACGCCCGGGTTACGGGGATCGTCTTCGGGGATGTTCTCGATCACTTTACCAGCAACGTCGGAACCGACATCCGCCGCTTTCGTATAGATACCGCCACCGATCCGCGCGAAGAGCGCGATCGAGCTAGCACCTACCGCGAACGAGTGGAGAACGGTGCCGAGGTTCGAGCGATCCGCATAGAACCAGTAAACCGCGACCATGCCGACGAGACCGAGCGACGCAACCGCGAGACCCATAACCGCGCCACCATCGAGTGCCACGAGAAGAGCTGCGGGCTTCGAGCGAGTTGTCGCTGCCTGAGCTGTTTTCACGTTCGCGTAAGTAGCCGCTTTCATTCCGAAGAAGCCAGCGAGCAAGCTCAAGAACGCACCGAGAACGAAGGAGATCGCAGAATCCCAACCGAGGCTCAAGCCAAGGAGAACGGCGACAACCACGCAGTAAATAACGAGGACCTTATATTGACGGAAGAGGAACGCCATCGCGCCCTCACGAATGTAACCGCCGATACGGTTCATGGTCGCATTGCCGTCGGGCAGCATCTTCGTTTTCAAATAGAGTCCGAGGGCCGTTACAAGGCCGATGACCCCGAAGAAAAGTGGCGAAAGGACGAGCATAGAATTCATGGACATGTTGGGTTCATCTCCGGCAAATCGTCGTAGAATCGTTGGCTATCAATATTAGGAAACTAACGGAACCCAGACGCTTAACCGTTTTAGGGCGTCAGGTCAAAGGCTCTCCGGCCTCAAACCGGAGATGTCGGGGAAAAATCAGAGTCTTGCCAGGGTGCTTCCCCAAGATGTGCTTAAAAGATAAGCGCACTCGGCGAGTCTTAAAGAGCCGAACCAGGATCTGTGCAAAATCGCCATTGGCATCGACGACGAATTTTTGAAATTTCGGAATGCGGGACCAGCGAAGATTTTGTGTCGCGGTCCCTCTCCTCCTGAAGCCGGTCAGAGCGGCGAACGATCGACGCGCGTGCAGATGTTCTTCCCGAAGAACGTCAGCGCCTTGCCTTCTAGTCTCATGCGAACTCCGGCGAATGGTGCGGGTTCGTGATCCCCTTGCGAAATGCAGCGATCAAACTGGATCGTCGGCGTGAGGAAGCACGCGTAACGGATGAAGATCGGGCCAACCGCTGTGTCGGGAGAAAAAACCTGACCGTTATTCCAAACGAGATCAGCGGAGAAATTCTCGTCTCCAAAGAGTCCGCTGTTCTTTGCAGCGACGGGCTTCACCGTTTCGCTCGAACCATTGCGGTACTCGAGAACGATCTCGTCAGTCGCTGAGAAAAGTCGAACCGTGCTCACCGTTGTGGATTGCGCAGTTGAGAGGTTGCATTCGATTTCGACGTCACGTTCGATCGCGAACGAAGGTATCGAGAGCAACGTGAGAGCTAAGAGTGCGATCAGGTTTTTCATTTGTTCTCCTTTGGGTTACGACGATGCTCTGGAGCAAGGCCGGGAGAACAATGTAGTCGTGGATCGCGAAAACGAAAACGGTGTCTAAACTGTTTAAATTGGAGGTTCGTTTTGACGAGGCGGAGTTGCGCGTTCCGCGCGGCCGACGGAGCGACCGCGCTTGCACGACGATTTACGCAGGAAGCGTGAGAATGATCGGCTGGCCTCGCGTAATCACCATGGTGTGCTCGTACTGAGCAGTGAAGATGCCTTTTTTAGTTCCGAGCGTCCATCCATCACCGGTATCGAAAACTTCCGTCGCACCTGTCGAGAGGAAAGGTTCGATCGTGATGACTTGCCCTTCCTTCAAATGGCGTTTGTCGCGCTTATCGAAGTAACCGGGAATGAATTCAGGCTCTTCATGCAACCAACGACCAACGCCGTGGCTTCCGAGATTGTGAATGACAGTGAGATTATTCTTGCGCGCTTCTTTCTCGATCGCAGCACCGATGACGTTGAGCTTTTGTCCTGCGCGGGCTGCTTTGAGCGCCGCTTGAAGTGCGCGTTTCGTTGCTTCGCAAAGATTCACCTTCAGCTCGCTCTCAGGTGGCATCACGAACGAGCCACCTGTATCGGCGAAGTAACCATCGAGTTCTGCGGAGACGTCGATGTTGACGAGATCGCCTGCAGCTAATTTTTTTGGACCCGGAATCCCGTGCGCAGCTTCTTCGTTCACGCTGATGCAAGTTGCTCCGGGAAATTGATAAACGAGTTCAGGTGCTGACTTCGCGCCGTGCTTTTCGAGGAAGGCGCGACCGAGTTCATCCAACTCGTGCGTCGTCATTCCGGGCTCAAGCTTTGAACCCATGTACTGAAGACATTGAGCGACGATTTTACCGATCTTACGGAGGGCGGCGAGGTCATTTTCTGTTTCGATAGACATGGACGGAGTGTAGCACAGGCGGCTGGTGCGGTCATGGGTGGAGTTTGGGGGTTGCTCATTAAACTCTTTAAACGCACCGTAGAGCTTTTCTTATCGACAATACTGATAAAGCATTAAAACTAAGGGACCTTCGCTTGGCTAACAGGCGTTCTCTCCGAGAACGAATCCCAGTTCAGGCGTCATACTTTCCGCCAAATGCATACTGATGATCACGAACTTACTTTTTTGAAAAAAATTTGCCGTAACCTCAAATCCTACTGTGGACCGAGTAGATTCGTGCCACGTCGAAGCCGTCGACAATTCAACACATATTATTGTTTACCCAGCCCGCTTTAACTCCTTAAGATCATCAATGAACCCAAGCTCCGGAATAAAATCAGGAGTCGCATCATGGGGATCAATGAAGTAGTAGAGCTTCTTGATTGCCGTTTCGTATTGTCTGGTTCGCTTCCGCTTACCACTCAGCACTTCTTGAATCACATCGACTATTGGTCTAACAGCGGCGACGAGCTTAGCGTGATCGCGGTGACCCTTTAGCATATCAAGGTATTTCATCGCATCGCTGACTAAAACAGAGGATCGAGGTTCACTCGCAATCAGCTGTTGAATGTTTTCCGTTCGTTTGCGCTTATGTCTTGGGAAGAGCTGCAATGTGAGTCCTCTAATTTCGTCATCGGAGAAATGCTTTTGTGATTTAAGCGCCTCTAAAAAGTGCCGTTGATTGGGCTGACCTAGCGCCAACCGATAGTGAATGACATCAGTCATAAGTTTCTCGTAACGACGACGATCTCTCGAGAGAGGCAGGTCAAGAATATGGCGTTGGATCTTTGCCGTATTATCGCTCTTGGTTGGCGTGTAAAGCCAATGAGGCGAAAGCCCGAAGTTGTAGCGATCTCCTGGTGAGCATTGAGTTTGCGCCTCCTCGAAGAGACGGTCCCACACGAATTCTTTTTCCCCGACTTTTTTCAGCTCCACGTTTGCCGTAATGCTCTGACGAACGCTTAGATTGTTATACCGATTGATTCGACCTTCACGCTGCTCGAACGCAACGGGATTCGAAGGCAAATCCCAGTGATAGATATCGCGACAATAAAGATGGAAGTCTAATCCCTCCTGCCCGATCGATGTTGTACCTAAAACGAAAGGCCAAAACGGTGAGTTGAACGATGTTCGAATATTGTCGCGCGAGTCGCTCTCAAGATGGTCCCCCGAGAAACCAACGGCGACATCTGTGGTGACTGAGACTTTCTTCTCTTTGCCACGCACCTGTACCTGCGTCTTATTTCTAACTGCCCCCCACACTAGCTTCATTGCACTTAGATAGGCTTCGAGGGATCGCCCTTCGGACTTAGGCTGCAGGAGGTAGAGGTATTCATCCAAAACTGCCTGAATGTTGCCTTGAACGAAATACTTTTCAGCTCGGTCGGCTGGCGACCCTTCACCTTTATACGCGGAATTGATCGCATCAAATGTGCCACGTCGATTGATGAAAGTGCGGACTTCATGAATACAAAGGCTCATGACAGATTTAAATTCAGCGTCTGACCAAGCATCATCAGAGTTGCCGGGGCGACCGAGAAGAGTATTTAAGGTTCTCAATAAACAAACGGACGGTGAAGCAACAGCAATCATTGCAAGCTCATCAAGCGTTCTTCTGGACACGTAGACTTTGTCGATGTCCTTCATCAGACTTTCGTACTCTTTAGTTCCGAAGAGCTGTTCTTGATCACGCCCATTCGGTCTATAAAGAGATCTTGCTAACTGATCTAATCCGTCATCTTGGAACTCGATCACTTTGACCACTTGCCATGCTCGGCTTCCAACGCCTTTTCCATGGAAAGCTTCAGGACCCAGTCGATCCTCAATCGCCTTGCGAATCCGTGATTTCGCGAGCTTCAACAAGCTATTTAGGTTTTCCGCTTCAACGAAATCTTGGTGTTGCAGACAATCTGCCAAAAGGCGTGACGGATAATAGAAGCGCAGCCAGTTGACCGTCGAAGGTTTCACTTGTGTATGCACAACGCTTTGAAGGTCGAGAACATTTTTTCCTGTCAGGCGCTTCGTCTTCATCATCGATAGCTCGCTAGCAATGAAGCGCGGAACAAATGACCATACCGAAAACACGAGTGCTTTTTTTACATTCGCTTCTCGTAAGCGCGAAGGCTCAAAAATCCCCTTCCCCGCGTAGTAAGGGCGACTCGGCGGCACCCATAAGTACTTAAAATTCTCGCCGTCTTTCAGGCAGTTCGATGCGAGATAATTCAACTTCATGTTCTCGACGCCTGCTTGTCCCGCGACGTCAGTTAGCATCTGAGGCTTAGCTTTAATTTTGGCCCACTTGGCTTTTTTGAGTTCTTCGTAATCATGCATGTAAGTTCGGGAGAAGCCTCCAGACTTCCAGTAATTAAGCATGATTGTGGGATGCGGCACTCCTTCTCGAAGCGCTAGAAATTCCATTATTGAGTTTACGGAATAGGTACGTTCATTCGATTCACTGATCCAAGAAGACAGGAACTTTTCCTCAGCACGTGATTCACCCGTCTCGAACAGCGCACGCTCCGTGCGGGTCATCACTTTTTTAAGTAGACCTTCGACAGTCGCTTTTTGCTGAAGCAGGTCCTCAAAAGTTCGGCCATTTACTTTCAAGATGGCTTGACCATACTTGCCGAGGCTATCAATAACTTTTGCCGGACTTTTTTCTTCGTTGAAAAGGAATCTAAGAACTCTTTCAAAATCCTTGTAATGCTCGCTGCCGCTGTGGGTGCCAACGTTTCTCGATAGCGAAGGCGCTAGCGCATATGGCGTTGCAGACAAGAGCAGTGTCGGCGTACCTGGCTTGAAGAAGGCTTTGCATTCTGTGCGCACAGGCCAGTCCACGAGGCCATGACAACGTTGAAACTCGTCGATGATGATGAGTTTGGGATTCAGCTCAGCCAATAGAACCTTTGCGAGAGACGACCTAAGCTCCTTAACAACTTCACGCCACTGCTTCGGCTCAAGATGCATCTGAAGTACATCGCTGAAAAGAACTTCCTTTTCATCTATTTTGAACTTAAGCAAACGCCAGCTTCCCAAGATGCTTTTCTTCATGTCTTGATCGATGCCAAATTTAAGCCTGTAGTCGGTACCGAGATCTCGCTTGAACCCCTCTTCATCTTTAATGTGGCAAAAAATTCGAACAGCACGGCGAAGACTCAGACCAAAGAACTTCATACAGAGAAGTGCAAGAAAGCGTCGCTCACCTACTGTGCCCGTCATCTTTTTGATAAATATTGAAGTGCCAGGTGTAAACGCGTAGAGCTCGATGCTCTTTTCTCTTTCAGTACGAGTTATCCGTTCGCCGCGTGCAACTCGACGAGGCACATCTAGAACGCTCTGCTCAAACGCTGAAATGATTCGATCTGCCTCGATGATCTCGTGTTCGGCAGCAAGCTTCGTGCAATTTTGTCGGGCGATATCGAGACTTGATGTGAGATAAACAATCTTAGCTTTAGTGCGAGTCTTCCTTCGGATTTCGTCAACCAAACTTGCAGTGATGATAGTCTTACCCAACCCCACTTCGTCGGCGATTAAGAAGCGGTAAGCTGGTCGGTTTTTCGTCTCGAATATTTGCTCTTTGACCCAGTCAATCGTGGCTTGTTGAAACTCGTGAGGTTGAAACTTCATGACTTACCCTGCTCGCTTTAGATAAGTGACAGCTTTTTTGTATTGCCGCCAAAACTGCTCGAACTGCGCTCTATTGATGTGGCTCGGGACTTTCTCATTGAAGAGACCGGTCAATGCCTCATCAACCTTTGAGATTTGCTCTTCATTCATAGAAACTGTAAGTAAGAGCCTTTCAAGCACATCCGGTCTCAGGCTCACCGACTTGTGAGACTTACGTTTGGCTTTTTCCCCGTCGATATCATCTTCAAAATGGCGTTGGAAGCCTTCGCTTTCGACATGGAGATCTAATAAGGAGTTAAGGTAGAGCATGAACTCATCCCAGTTTTGGATACATTGCCGGGTCAGTTCCGCATTTCTGGAGCGGCGATCTAGCTGACCTTCAGCTACTGTCCAAAATTCGTCTGCCCTGCTTCCTTTCAGAACTCGAAGACATAAGAAGAAGCTAACGTCTGCAATCGGGCACTTGAACGTGATCGACTTTTCCGCGAGAAGATCTGCAAAATCGAAGGCTTCGTTGAAGCCAAACATTTTGACGCTTAATGCGTATCCAGCCGGAAGTTGAATATCGGTAGGACAATCATAAGAGATCGAGACTCTATAAGACTTTCGATCGTATTGAAGTCGGAAACGTCCTTGAGCCACAAGGCTCTTGATCCGATCGAATGCCTGATTTATTTCTTCACTTTCGCTCGGTGTCTCATCAAGCATGGTCTCATCAATTTGAGTGAGCCATCCGGCAAGTCCCGCGCTGCGCTGTCCCGCAAAAATAAAATTTTGAACGAATTCATCAAAGAACGAATGGGGCGCCTTCATCGCAATAGCAGCTTCCATACTGCCTCCGCCTAAAC
>SXGS01482391.1_pt1 | contig 40534 bp, 34 predicted proteins | sample 3174681 | NCBI WGS metagenome assembly SXGS01 (sample SAMN11356861, study PRJNA531348) | freshwater metagenome | isolation source: freshwater sample F1-80 | place: China: Fuxian Lake, Yuxi | collected 2017-12-25 | reverse complement strand
GCAATTTCATCATCTCTGCGCTCTTCGCTTCTCTGCGGTAAAAGTGACGGAAACTGCATTTTTACCGCAGAGAAGCGAAGAGCGCAGAGGTAAGGCGGACACGTTTTCATGGGGTTCGCAGAGTTGTGTAGATACCAATGACGCGAGGTCGGTGGGGAGCAGTCTCAAAATCAACAACTGCGCAACTTCAAAACTCACGCTTCGGGTGACATCGCGGCACTCCGTTTTCCGAACTCGATTCATTGAGGAGCCATTCATGACCCAAACCAAAGTCTTTTCGAGGAACACGGTGCCTCGCGATTTGATCGCTGGCTTGGTGGTCTTTCTCGTGGCTCTGCCGTTGTGCTTGGGAGTTGCGTTGGCGTCGAACGCGCCGCTGTTTTCCGGTCTGTTGGCCGGAATCATCGGTGGCTTGGTGGTCGGCGTCCTGAGTCAATCACACACGAGCGTCAGTGGACCGGCGGCCGGGCTGACGGCGGTCGTGGCGGCGCAGATCGCGCACCTCGGATCGTTCGAGGCGTTTTTGTTGGCGGTGATGATTGGCGGGCTGATCCAAATTGGATTGGGGCTGGCGCGAGCCGGTGTTCTGTCGGCGTTCGTTCCCAGCAGCGTGATCAAAGGACTGCTCGCGGCGATCGGCGTCATTTTGATTTTGAAACAGATTCCGCACGTCCTGGGACACGACACCGATCCCGAAGGCGAAATGTCGTTCTCGCAGCCGGACCACGAGAATACGTTGTCGGAATTCCTGGCGATGATCGGCGACTTGCATCAAGGTGCGGCCGTCATCGGACTCCTGTCGATCGTGCTGCTGGTAATCTGGGACAAGGTTCCGAAGCTGAAGAAGTCGATCGTCCCCTCTCCGCTGATTGTCGTGTTGCTGGGTATCGGACTGGCTCGGCTGTTCGAGCAATGGGGTGGCCGGTGGTCGATTGAGGCGAGCCACTTGGTTCAGGTGCCGGTCTCGAGTTCCGTGCGTGATTTCTTGGGGTTTCTCAAGCTGCCCGATTTTTCGCAACTCGGAAATCCCGCCGTGTACACCGCCGGAATCACGATTGCGATCGTGGCCTCACTGGAAACGCTGCTGAACCTGGAGGCGGTCGACAAGCTGGATCGCCGACAGCGTTCATCCCCGCCCAGCCGCGAGTTATTGGCTCAAGGGATTGGCAATGTGCTGTCCGGACTCATCGGCGGACTACCGGTGACATCGGTGATCGTGCGGAGTTCGGTGAACATCAACGCCGGAGGACAGACCAAGCTGGCCACGATCGTGCATGGCACGTTGTTGCTGGTCTCGGTGATGTTCCTGCCGATGACTCTCAACCTCATCCCGCTGTCGTGTCTGGCCGCGATTCTGTTGGTGACGGGTCTCAAGCTGGCCAGTCCCGCGTTGTTTCGGCAGATGTGGAGCGAAGGTCGCTATCAGTTCCTGCCGTTCATCCTGACCGTCGTTTCGATCGTGATGACCGACTTGCTGGTCGGCATTTTGATCGGACTGGCCGTCAGCCTCGCGTTTATCTTGAGCAGCAACGTGCTGCGGCCGGTCAGGAGCATCGTTGAACGGCATTTGGGTGGCGATGTCTTGCATGTCGAACTGGCCAATCAGGTCAGTTTTCTGAACCGCGGGGCGCTGGACAAAGTCTTCAATTCGATTCCTCGCGGAGGTCACATCCTGCTGGACGCTCTGAACACGGTCTACATCGACCCGGACATTCTCAGCATGATTCGCGACTTCAAGGAACAAACGGCTCCGATTCGCGGCGTGCAAGTCAGCCTGCGCGGCTTTCGGAACAAATACAATCTTCAAAACGAGATCCAATATGTGGATTATTCGACCCACGATCTGCAAGGGCTGCTCACTTCGGCCCAAGTGTTGAAGATTCTCCAAGAGGGCAACGAACGCTTCCGCACCGGGAAGCGGTTGACGCGGGATTTGGAACGACAACTCCAAGCGACCGCCTTGGGGCAACACCCGCTCGCGGTGCTCTTGAGTTGCATTGACTCGCGCACGCCGTCCGAGTTGATCTTCGATCTTGGGTTGGGGGACATTTTCAGCATTCGCATCGCGGGCAACATCATCAGCCAGAAGGTGCTGGGCAGCATGGAATATGGCTGTGCGGTCGCCGGAGCAAAGCTGATTGTCGTTGTCGGACACACGCAATGCGGAGCGGTGACGGCGGCCGTCAACTTGGCAGGCTCGCAGACCAACGCCGAGCAGGCGACCGGCTGCCAGCATCTGGAGCCGATCATTCGCGAGATCCAAAATGCGATCGACCTACCCTCGTGCCAACATTTGGAACGATTGTCTGAGGATGAGAGAGCGAACTTGGTCGACGCCGTCGCTCGCCGGAATGTCATGCACACCGTCGAACGCATCCAGCGGGATAGTCGCACCATCAATCGACTGGTCCAGGAAGGCCGAATCGCCGTCGTCGGCGCGCTCTACGACGTCGTCACCGGCAAGATCGACTTTTTCACGGATGAGGCGGCTAGCAATCAGTCCGCCGCTGCAAGCTAAACCGACGCGTCCCGGCGACGGTGGCAAAAAAATCACAACCTCTTCGGGTTAGTGAAAGTCGTGACCCCGTTCGTCACCTCACGTGCTGCGAGTGGCCGGTCTCGGCCGCACGGTAACAGGCGAAGACCGTCTTCAGGACATGCAGGCTGTCGGCCCCGGACAGCGGCGGCGGGGTAAGTCCCATCGCGGCTCGAACGGACTCTTTCACCAGCGGAGTGTAGCTGGATTGGTCAGCCGGGCCTTCGTACTTCTTGATCTGCGGCGGAGTGTCCTTCGTGCTGTACCACTGCAACGGCTCGCCGCCGTGTGGATCGAGTTGCACCCACCCGTGCGAACCCCAAATCTTGATGTGCGAGTGATAACCGCGATCGAGGTAGTAGCCGCTGGTCATTGTCCCGAAGCTGCCGTTGTCGAACCGCAACGCCATCGCCGCCGAGTCCTCCGCCTTCAGAGGCTGCCCACCGACAATGCCGGTGAAGCCGGTCACCTCAACGATCTTCGACCCGGTCATGTACATCGCCAAATCGAGCCAATGAATCCCCAGCCAAATCAAATGCCCGCCGCCGGCGCGAGCTTTGTCGGCGAACCACGATTGATGATAGGTCGGGCTCTTGAGCCGTGTTTGATCGGCAATGATGTGCAGTTCGCAGCCGAAGAGTTTCCCGATCTGTCCCGACTGAATCAGCTTCTTCGCCGTCTGCACGGTGCCGAGCAAGCGATTCGCCAAAGCCAACGTCAGATGCCGATGCTTCATGTCCGCCAGCCGCGCGAGTGGCTCAAAATCCTCGGCTCGCACGCAGGAAGGCTTCTCGGCCAACACATGACAGTTGGCTTCCAGCGCCGCTTGGATCGCCGGCGGCGAATGCACCGCTTCCATCGTGACCAACGCCAGTGCCGGCTTGTGTTCAACCAGAGCCTTGCCGTGATCGCGCTCGAAGCTCTTCAGCTTGGTTCCGAGAGTTTTCTTCGCGGATGCCTCGCTTCCTCCGCTGGGATCGGCAACGACGACCGCATCCACCTCTTCGATGCTGGCAAGTCCTTCGAGATAAGCACCAAGGTGTGCTCCGGCAGTGTTCGTGAGGACGGCAACGGTGATTCCTGACATGGATGGTTCCCAAACTAACCCGAAGCGCCAGCGAGGGCGAGCGCTTCAAGTGACGTTGAATCGGCGAATGAAAGTTGGTGAAGCGTCCGCCCTCGCTGGCGCTTCGGGTTAGATTTCGCCGCGACGGTTCGTGCGATCGTCGATAGAGTACCGCTCGCGTGTGCGACGAGCGACCGAAGCCCGATCTCAAGCGTCCAACAAGGAGGAACGATGACCGTCACTGTTCAGCGATACGTGCGGCAGATGTGGATCATGATGGCTCTCATGGCGATCGCCTTGTCGCTGACGGCCGAGCGTGCCACAGCTCAAGCGGATGCCAAGGGTGAGTGGCCACAGTTCCTCGGCCCGACACGCAACGGGCTGTCTGCCGAGACCGGCCTGCTAGATCGCTGGCCTGCCGATGGACCGAAGGAAATCTGGCGCGTTCCCGGTGGAGTCGGGATGTCGGGCCTGGCGATCAGTCGCGGCCGAGTGCTGACACTCGTGCAACGTGACGAGAAGCAGTGGTTGATCGCGCTCGATGCAAAGACCGGCGAGTCCGTCTGGCAAACGTCACTGGCTCCCGAATACCAGAATGCGATGGGGAACGGCCCGCGCGGAACTCCAGCGATCTCCGGCGATCAGGTCTTTGCCTTCACCGGCGAAGGGATCTTGTCCGCGCATGACTTCCGCGACGGCAAACAAGTTTGGTCACACCACGTCGTCAAAGAACTCTCCGGCAAGGAAGCGGAGTACGGCATGGCCTGCTCGCCGCTGGTTGTCGGCAAACACGTCATCGTCACGGCCGGCGCTTCGAAGGGAACGCTCGTGGCATTCGACACGAATTCCGGCAAGCAGCTCTGGACCGCCGGCAGCGACTCGGCAGGCTACTCGTCGCCGGCGCTGTTGAATGGGGGAGGCCGCTCACAGGTTGTCGCGTTCACTGGCAGCTCGGCATTGGGAGTCGATCCTGAAACAGGTTCGGTGCTGTGGCAGTATCCCTTCAAGACGAATTTCCACTGCAACATCGCAACGCCGCTGGAAATCCAAGGGCAAGTCTTCCTCTCGGCGGGCGAGAATCACGGCAGCGTGTTGCTCGCCCTGAAACCGCAGGGAGACAAGTTCGAGCTCAGCGAAGTCTGGCATTCCATTGGACCCAAAAGTGTTCTGCGCAACGAGTGGCAAACTTCGATGCTGTTGGACGGTCACTTGTACGGCATGGACAACGTCGGCGGAGCCGGTCCGATCACGCATCTGACCTGCATCGATGCCGCGACCGGCGAACGCAAGTGGCAAGAGGCTCGCTTCGGCAAAGGGAACCTGATCGCCGCTGACGGCAAACTGTTTATCACGACAATGAACGGCGAACTCGTCGTTGCACGAGCCACGCCGAAACGCTACGACGAACTCGGCCGCGCGACGGTGCTCGAATCAACTCGTCAAGCTCCGGCGCTGTCGAACGGCCGATTGTTTCTGCGCGACGACAAAGAGATCGTTTGCCTGGATGTGAAAAAGTGACAGAGCATGGGGCATGCTTGCCTGGCGGTCGATGAAAAATCGAACACAATTGCGATGTCGTATGTCAACTTCTCAAGTAGCACAATCATCATTGGTCTGCTTTTTGGACTTGGTGCGCTGATCGGAATTGTTTGTGACCACTCGGAAGTTATGAGTCGGCAAAGTGGGTACCTCCATCGTCCAAATTTAGGAAAGCAACCATGACAGCGAGCTCCAATCGTCGTGAGTTTCTGGAACTGACCTCTGCTGGCCTGTTGGCCGGCTCGGCCATTGGCTCCGCGCAAGCCGCCCCCAAGAGCGCGAACGACAAGCTGGTCGTTGGCCTGATCGGTTGCGGAGGTCGCGGCAATCACGACGCCGGCTTGTTTCGCAAGACCGCGAACGTCGAAGTCGCGTACGTCAGTGATGTCGATGACAACCGCCGAGCAGCCGCAGCGAAGTCGTTCGAGATCCCGCCGAACCGAGCCGTTGCCGATCTGCGGCGGATACTGGACGACAAATCGGTTGACGCAGTCGTCGTCGCGACGCCGGATCACTGGCACTCGATCGCCGCAATCCTGGCGTGCGAGGCGGGCAAGCACGTCTACGTCGAGAAGCCGATCTCGCACAACATTCGCGAAGGGCGGTTGCTGATCGAAGCGTCCGCTCGCAACAAGACACTGGTGCAGCACGGCACTCAAAGCCGTAGCACGTCAATGATGATCGAAGCGGTCAAACTGCTCCGCGACGGGATCATCGGAAACGTGATGGTGGCGAAATGCTGGAACATCCAGCGGCGCGGCTCGATCGGACGCGGGCAGGAGACCGCTCCGCCGGCCGGCTTCGATTACGACAACTGGGTCGGGCCGGCGACAATGATTCCCTACCGGACCAATCGAGTTCACAACCGTTGGACCTGGTGGTATCACTTCGGCACCGGCGACATGGGGAACGACGGAGTGCATGACATCGACTACACGCGCTGGGGCTTGGGAGTCGACACGCATCCGACAAAGGTCTCAGCGCTCGGTGGCAAATTCATGCACGACGATGACCAAGAGTTTCCCGATACGCAGCAGGTCACGTTCGAGTACCCCGGCGACGGGAAGCCGGGCAACCGCAAGCTGTTCATCTACGAGCAGCGGTTGTGGTCCTCGAACTACCCGCATAACACCGACAGCGGGGCCGAGTTCTACGGCACCAAAGGGCAGATGTACCTCAGCCGCCGAGGCAAGCTCGAAGTCCTGTCCGATCGCAATCAACCGGTCCCGATCGCGGTGAAATTGGAGGCACAGAACGACGTCGCTCATGTGCAGAACTTCTGCGATGCGATTCGTCTCGGAACGAAACTCAATGCCGACGCGCTGACCGGCCACCTCTCGACGTCGTTGTGCCACCTCGGCAACATCGCCACTCGCCTCGGCCGGTCACTGACGTTCGATCCGCAGAAAGAACAGATCGTCGGTGACGAGGAAGCCAACGCGCTGGTCCGCCGACCGTATCGCGACCACTGGGCCAAGCCGAAGCATTCTTAAGGGGCAGTTTCAAATCCAGCACGACGCGCGGGATTGTCGAGGCTGGATGTACTCGGCGATGTTCGTTGACCAGCGCGAGCACTGCCGCGTCGAGAATGATTCCGTTCGCGCCGTCCGTCAGACAGGTGGGGGAATCATTCGGAGCGAAGCCTCCTTCTTTGTTGGGCATCATCGTCGGGGTGGAGTGTAGCGACTCTGGCAATCGTGTTCGTAATTGAGTTCCTCAAAACGACAGACCCCTGGCCACATGGGTTCGAACTCTCGCATCTCTGGTGACGCGAGAACACGGTTGACGTCCAAGACGGCAATCTGGTGATGGTCGTGTTCGACGACCCTGTTCAAGAAATTGGTGGATGCTCCGGTCGCCAGCGTCGATGTGGGTTGCACGTTTTCGGTCGCAAGGTGCCGAATTCCGATCACTCGATCGACGACCCAGCCGGTGACGATTTCCTCAAACGTCGAACGGACCACGATCAACCGTTGCGACGTGGAACTCTCAACAGCGGGGAGTCCCAGCATTGATCGCAGATCAATGACCGACAGCACATCGCCGCGCAGATTCGTCACACCACGCAGCCAATCGGGCACGCCTGGCAGCGGCGTGATGCGCGGCAATCGTTGCAGCTCCAGAACATTCTCCATCGGCACCGCGTACTGTGTGTCGTCGAGCACGAACAGCACATGCTTCACGGAAGAACTCTCCTCTTCCGCTGGTTGTGTGTCAGGCAATGATCCCAGCGTTTCGCGGGCGATCTTCGCGGCCAGTTCGTACAGGCTGAGTTCAGCGGTGGATTCGGACTTGTTGGGCGAGAGCGTCATGTCAGTCACGATTGCACCTGAAAGTTTTGAGTGTCGTCGGTCGTGGTGCGAGTGATCTCGCCTGCGGAACTCGGAGCAAGCTGCGCAGCGGATTCGGCTCCCAACGTGGATTCGATGCACATGAGCAACTGGTCTGACTCGAACGGCTTTGTCAGATATCCGTCAGCTCCCTGACGTTTGCCCCACAGGATGTCCATCTCGTGGCTTTTGCTGCTGAGCAACACGACCTTGATCCCGCGCGTTTCTGGAAGCGCCTTGAGAGAACGGCAGACCTGAAACCCGTTTTTCTTCGGCAAAATGATGTCGAGCACGATCAGGTCAGGTCGCTCGCGCAACGCGACTTCGATCGCGTCATTGCCATCAGACGCTGTCAACACACGATACCCACCCGCCTCGACTGCCAAGCGGATCAGTCGCTGAGCGGTCGGACTGTCATCAACAATGAGGATGGTGGTCGGCATCAAATCATCCGTCGGTCAGGAGTCACCAGCGCTGGGTGAACTCTTCGAGCAAAGCGGTGTAACTTTCGTGAAAGTCATCGCGGAGCTGTGGTGACTGAAACTCCTCGCCGAATCGTGCGAACAAGTCGCGAAACATCTGTGCGAAATCCTCGCCGAGGCTGCGGTACATCTTCTGCGTCGTGTTCTTGGTTTGCGGATTGAGGCTGCTGAGGCTGGACCACAACTCGCGGTCCAAGACATGCAGCGCCGCTTTGCTCCGCTCGCGCACTCGCCACACGCAGGGCAACTCGTGCGAGAAGAATGTGCTGTCATAGTTCTCGAACCCGGTGTCGATGATCGTGACCAACATGCTCAGCGAACCCTCGATCATCCGAATCATGCTCTTGGCCTGTTCCGTTCGTTCGAGCTTCGTCAACTGCTGTTCGAGCTGTCCCACGAGATGCACCAACAGCGACTCCAACCGGTCGTCGCTCGACAGCCGGCCGTCAGCGGCGACGGAAGGTTCTTCGAATGGGTTCACGGTTGGGTCACAGCGAACTGCTGGCGGGATTCAAGTACTTTGCAACTTTGTGAGTCAGGGCATCCGCTTCAAACGGTTTGGTGATGTAGTCCGAGCAGCCGACCAATCGGCCGCGCAGCTTGTCGAACATCCCGTCTTTGCCAGACAGCATCACGACCGGAATCGACTGCGTGGCCTCGTGCTTCTTGATGAGTTTGCACAGCCGATAGCCGTCCAGCCGAGGCATGTTGATATCCAACAGGATCAGGTCCGGCCGGCACGCGCCGAGTTCCTTGATCGCGGCCACGCCGTCGAATGCGGAGATCACTCGAAAACCGCGGCGCTCCAACGTCAACGACACAAGTTTGCGCACCGTCGGGCTGTCATCGACGACCATCACCAGCGGTGGTCCGTCCGCAGAAACCGTCTGCATCGGCGGGTTGAACGACGTCGTGAATGCCTCGACGCCCGTAGCGGCTTCCGGAACAAGACCGGTATCCGTCGTCGGCTCAGGGGAAGCAACGGGAGTCGTTGCGAGCATTCCCTGGAATCGCGACCGCGCGAACGGTTCTGAATCAAATTGAACATCCGCAGCGACTGTCGGCAGCGGCGGCGGCACAAGACTTGGCCAAGCGGCATCGGCCAGAGATTCCGAACCGCGCTGCACCAGCTCGTCCCATCGGCGATGCGTTGAATTCTCCGGCGGAAAATCTTCGAGTGCCTGGGAAATCGTTGCCGAAGGAGATACCTGCGGCAGTTCCAAAACAGGATTTGCGCTGATCACTTCTTCCGCCGCTGGCTCAGCGGGAGTTTCCATCGCGATCTCCGCCGCGATCGTCTCACAGGCGTGATCGATCGCCGTGATCGGCGATTCCAGAGTCGACGATTCGATTTGCGTCTCCAAATCGACCGATGCGCTGCACTCGGTAACGTGCATGCTGGCTGGAACGGTGGCGGGATCAATCGTAGCGTCATTCGTCAATGCGCGAGCCCACGCGAGACCAGCGGTTGCGGCCGCGTGTCCCGGTGACAATTCCAACACACGCTCCAAGCAGCGAATCGTGTTGTCGGGCGAGTTGGCAACCCACGCCAGCCACAGCCATACGTTGAGGTTATCGGGTGAGTCTTCGGCCGCTCGCTCAAATTGAGACGCGGCGACGGAGCGCAATCCGGCGCGAGCTGCGGACACCCCGCGTCGCAACGCCAATTCACCCACCGAAGAATCGCTGTCTTGAGTCAGCATGAGTCAATTACTCCTGCATCGTTGATCCGTAATGAGTGGTTGGCGACGATTGTCGATTTGTGATTTTTGATTTTCGATTGTGAACGAGAACTGCGGTTCAATCGAAAATCAAAAATCGAAAATCACAAATTCATCACACTCACTTCTTTTGAAATTGATCGATCCCCTCGTCCTTCCATACTTTCAGCGTGGCAGAATCCTTCTGATGGATCCGCACGCCGATCGCGTTGACTGGAAAGTCGTACTTTCGTTGGATCTCGACCCACATTTTTTTGACGTTCTCAGGAACAGCCATGTCATCACCCTTCAACATTTTCGATTTTTGATTTTTGATTTTCGATGGAAGGCAGTGAGAACATCGCAAGAGTCGCCTTCCCAAATCGAAAATCAAAAATCGGCCATCGAAAATCGAATCTCACGCCGCACACAACGCGAACTCGCCCAACAAGATCTCCAAAGTTTCCTGCGAATAGCACTCGTCTGCTTCCGGGCCGACGACCGACAGAGCCAACTGGTCGACGGCCGGCAGCAATTGTTTGCGGCACGTTTGCTGCAGATCAGCGATCGTGACTGCTTCAATCTCCGCCAAGATTTCCGCTTCTGGAATCTGTCGGCCGAAATAAAGTTCTTGCGTCGCCAGCCGGCTCATGCGTGTGTGAGCGTTGTCGGCAGAGAGCAAATGCTGGCCGCGCACCTGCATCTTCGCGGTCCACAACTCCTCTTCGTCGATCGCCGTTTCAAACGTCGCGAGTTGTTGCAGTTCGAGGATCGCCAGCGCCACGACCGACAGGAGATGTTCCGGTGCCGAACTCCCTTCGATCACCCACGCTCCGGCGTCTCGATAGGCGTGCAGCTCCGACGAAATCCCGTAAACCAGGCCGCGCTCTTCTCGCAGCTTGCGGAACAGTCGCGAACTCATGCCACCGCCCAGCACAGAATTGAGCAGGAACAAGGGATACCGATCCGTCGCGCAAAACGCCGGAGCTTCCAAACCGATGGCGAAGTACGCCTGCGAGACGGGCGATTGGTCGAGCGTGACACCGGAACGAAATCGCGGTCGTGTCGTCTTCCGTGGAGACCGGGTTCCCGTCAGACGCCAGAATCCGTCCCGAATTTGATCGACCAAAGCGTCGTGTTCAACGTTGCCCGCGGCCGCGATGATGATTCGATCGGGCGTGTAATGTTGTCGGACGAACGCGCGGACGTCGTTCGCGGTCAGCCGTTCGACCGACTCCGAGTTTCCGTGCACCGCGCGGCCCAAGGCTTGGGTGGGCCACATCAACTGCTTGAGTTGCTGATGAACTCGTTCTGTCGGTGTGTCCCGCGTCAGTCCGATCTCGCGCAACACCGCTTGTTTTTCACGTTCGATGTTCTGGTCCGGAAAGTCGGAATTCAGCAACATGTCACCGAATAATTCGGTGGCATAGGTCAGATACTCGTCGAGCACGTTCGCGTGGAAGCAGGTGTAATCACGAGCCGTGAAGGCACCCATCTGCCCACCCGCCACGTCCATCAGCCGAGCAATCTCAAACGCGCTGCGGCCACTGGTTCCCTGAAACAGTGCATGTTCCGACAAATGGGCCAAGCCGCTCAAACCCGGTGGATCATCTTGTGGCCCGGCATCGATCAGCACGCCTAACGACACCGATCGCGAACACGGCAAGTGCTCAGTGACGATCCGAATGCCGTTCTCAAGCCTGCCTTGCCGATACACCGCTGCTCTCCGAGGTCACTTCCAAGGGACGAAACGGCCGCGTCAGATGCCCGGCTTTTCTGAATAGTTTGGTTTCTTCAGAAACGGCACCCCTTTGATGGGCGCAACACCAGCCGGACGCACTTTGTGCGGCTGGGAAGTATACCCCTCGCTTCGATCGGCAAAGGCCGGGCACTCTGCGGAGCCTACCCAAATTCCTGCACGCCACTGAGACACTTTGGGTCGTTGCGGTTGTCGCGATCGTGTCGGTGATCCCAATCGTGCGTCGATTTCCTCGCCGCTCGATTGAGTGGGACGGTCACTTGCCGAGGTCCAGCCGAAGGACCTTGCCGTTGCGAGTCCGGTTCTCAAGCTCTCCGGTGAAGAACAGTTCTGCCGCATCGGGCGCACGCAGAGCGACGGAACTCGGAGCCACCTTGCCCGTCGAGAAGCGGCCAATCGGGCGACCTTGCGGATCGAAGACATGCACCGACTTCGTCTGCGGCTGCGTCAGATACAGATTCCCCGAAACATCCAGACACAGATTGGCAAGGTGATATTCGCTGTCGGGCGACTTCGGAAGTTGGATGAAGACTTCGTGGGATTCGATCTTGCCCGGCTCCGCGAGTTTGAATGCGACAATTCGATTGAACAGCGATTCGGCGACGAGCAGCCGTTGCCGCTCCGCATCGAACGCGATGCCGGTCGGATATCCGATTTTCGCAGCCACGACCGAGACGTTGCCGCTGCGATCCACATAATGCAGCTTGCCGATCGGGTTCTTGATCTGCACATAGCCAGGATCAGTGAAATAGAAGCCCCCGTTCGGATCGACCGCGATGTCGTACGGAGCACGCAAAGCCGAGCCATCACACTCCTTCGCGGCGATGCCGATCACTTTGCCGTCGAATGACAGACGCAGGACGGCTCGACGCTCGGTGTCGCAAATCAGGTGCGTTCCTTCCGGTTCGATGCGATGACCCTTCGGACTATTGAGTGTCGTCCAGACCGAGGATTCACCGGACGGTGAGAACCGAACGATCCGATTCCGATGTGACACATACCCGAAGCCCTGCGAATCAAACACGAGTCCGTCGCAGTACGAATCCAACGACAAGACTTCGTTATCGACCGCAGGCACTGTGGCCACTTCGCGAGCAGGTTCTTTTCTGGGAGCCGGCGCGAGAGCTTCAGCCACTTTGTCCTTTTCGGCCGCAGCCGATTCCTGTGTCGCCGGCGGCGGAACTTCGGCGCTCGATCCAGCGAGCGGCTTATCGTCCACTTCCGTCGGTCGCGCCGGTTCAGGAGGAATTGCGCGTTTCGGCGGCGATTCTGGCAGATCGGGGAAAAACTCGTCGTCCAATTCTTTGGGAACGGGGGCGAGCTTTTTCGGCTGGGGAAGCTCCAAGTCTGAATCGGGAAGCTCGCGCGCAGGTGGGCGAGCGACCACGGTTGGCTGCGCAGCCTCTTCCGGTTCGACGGACTTCTCAACCACCGGGAGCTCAGCGACGGGAGTCGGCTCTTCGGAAGTCAATATTGGTTCCGATGACGGACTGATGGCTTCGGGACTTTCACGCGGCACCAACGGAAACGTATCTCCCTCAGACAGCGAGACCAGTGGAGGCTCCGAGGCATCCGGGCTGATGGGATGGGCCAGCGATGGCTCTTCGTAGTCAACCGATCCGCGAATTTCCTCATCGCTCGCGACAGCGGGCGCGGATTCGAGACGATCCTCGCAGGCATGGCGAGAACCAGGAACGTGTCGACAACCCCACAACGTGCAGAGACCAATCGTCGCGATCGACAACGGAGTCCGAACGCAGCGGCTGAAATGAACAAACGGAAATTTCATGTCGCACCACTCCGACGAGCGATACGCCTTGGGGTGGCGGACGCTGCAAATAAAGCTTGGAGAATTGGCAAGTGGATTCTGGGAAATCACACGGAGATATCGGCGGAGTGAGACCCAAAACGCCGTTTGTTCGCGTGGCAACGACGGCATCTCGCCGACATCCCGCGCAGCGTACAACTCACAGCGGATGCTCGACCGGCACCGATTGCTCGCACCGTCGCACGCGCAGCGAACTTACGGAACATGTCTATTCAACCGCGAGAACCGAAGGTGGCGAATGCGCTATGCCCGCCGGCCATCGAGAGCCGAAAGTCTGCCGCTCAAATGATTCACGATCCGACGCTACACCTCGCGCGGGGAGTCATGAGAGATTCGGCGAGCGGCAGGGCGTCAAAAACACCTCATTCGAGGCCCCGTGCTTACTTGAAAGGCCCGTCGATGACCGACTCTGCCAGCACTGAGCCGGCACAATGCGACAATGCCTGCCCTCGATTTGCACCCTTTTGAAAAGCCCAACCGCCGTGAAATTGCGATCCGCCCCTATCGTCTGGCAGAATCCTCGCCCCAACCCACCTTGTCGGATTCGGAGCTTCCACGATGCACATCCAAGACGGCGTACTCAGTCCGGTCGTCTGTGCCGCTACCGGAGCGATCTCGCTCGCAGCGGTGAGCTACAGCGTGCATCGGCTCAAGCAATCGGTCGGTGATCGGACGATCCCGCTGACCGGCATGATGGCCGCGCTGGTCTTCGCGGGGCAGATGGTCAATTTTCCGATCGGTACACCGGTGAGTGGGCACTTGCTCGGCGGAGTGCTTGCCGCGACGGTCGTTGGTCCGTGGGCCGGCTGCGTCGCGTTGACCTTGGTGCTGTTCGTGCAATGGGCGATGTTCTCGGACGGAGGTTTGTTCGCTCTCGGCGCAAACGTGTTGCACATGGCGGTGATCGGTTCCTGGGGCGGACACGCCGTGCGGCTGTGTGTCCAGCGATTCGTCGGAGACAGCCGCAAGGGCCTCGTCATCGGCTCGGTGGTCGCCGCCTGGGCGAGCGTGATGGCGGCGGCGTCACTCGCCTGTTTGGAGATCCGTCTCTCGTGGCCGTCCAGCGAGATCGACTTCTCGAGATTCTTTACGCTGATGGTCAGCTTCCATTCACTGATCGGACTCGGTGAGGCGCTCATCACCGGCTTCGCCATCAGCTTCGTGCTGAATCAACGGCCGGAGCTTCTGCAAGATGCGTTCGGCGCGGATCGATCAGCGCTCGGCGCGTGTCTCCCGACCCCGCCGCTTGCGACTGACCGCAGGTCTCCCGAATTGGACCTCGACCGCATCTCGGTGAGACCTGCGGTCGGGACAACGGCGGGGTCGGGAGACCCGCGCCGCGCGCGAGCGAAACCGGCGGCTAGCGCCTTGCCGCTCACGCGCACGCTCGTGGCTGGACTCGTCATCGCGCTGGCGATCGCGGCGTTCCTGTCGCCGTTCGCGTCGAGCTTCGATGACGGACTGGAAGCAGTGCTCGGCAAACTCGGCATCGAGAATTTCAATCTCACGAATCGCGTGCCGGGGTTGCTGGAAGACTACGACAAAGTCCCCGTTCCGGTCGCCGCGTGGCAGTCGATCGCGGTTTCGTTGGCTGGAATCGGCGGAACACTCGCCGTATTCGCCCTCGCGTGGCTGTTGGGCAAAGGACTGCCTGCCGCGCCGCAACAACTCAGTGAGGCTGCCGGTGAGTGACGATGGCCGCCAAAACGTAGCCCTGTCGCTCCGCGACAGGAAAGCTGTGCGCGCGTTGCGGCTGATTGGTTCATCCGACGTTGTTCGGCGACTGCGCTGTCTTTCGACATTCGGCAATCCTGTCGCGGAGCGACAGGACTACAGGGAGGCCGCCGGTGAGTGACTTTCTCGATCGCTTCGGCCGCGGGCAATCGATGTGTCATCGCTGGCCACCGTTCGCGAAACTCTTCGCCGCGATCGCGATGATTCTCGCGTCGACATGCGTGCCGATCACACACGGCCCGCTGGTCGGCATCGTTGCCTGCGTCATCTTCTTCGCGCACACGTTGGCGAGAATTCCGCTGGTATACGTCGGTCGCCGGTTGCTGTTCTTTTGGCCGACATTGTTTTTGATGGCGATCAGTCTGCCGCTGTCGCAGGTTGGTCAAAAAGGTTGGCTGCTGTTCGCGACGATCCTTGTTCGCGGCACGCTGTCATTCAGCACGGCGTTGTGGCTGGTCAACGTGATGCCGTTCGATCAACTGCTGGCAACGCTGCGCCGCCTGCGAGTCCCCGACGTGCTGCTGGCGATCCTGTCGCTGATGTACCGCTTTCTGTTCGTGCTCTGGGATGAACTGAATCGGATGCGCTCGGCTCGTTCCGCCCGCTTGTTTCGCCAGCCGACTCTGTGGCAAACGTGGCGATCCGCCGCGCATCTCGTCGGGCGTCTGCTGATCCGAGCGCTCGATCGAGCGGATCGAATTCACGGCGCGATGCTCGCCCGCGGTTGGGACGGCCGCACACGCTGGATCGAGCCGCGACGGGAGGATCGCCCGTGACGGAATCCAGTGTCATCTCCACATCACCGGCTGTGCGTGTCGAGCGACTTTCGTTTCGATACCCAGGCGGTCCCGATGTGTTGACCGACATCAGTTTCACGATCGAGCCCGGCGAATTCGTTGGCCTCGTCGGCCCCAGCGGAGCTGGCAAATCCACGCTGCTGCAACACCTCAACGGCCTGCTACCGAGCAAACTTCCGGACGCTGCCCCTCTCCCCTTGGGAGAGGGTGGCCGAAGGCCGGGTGAGGGCTCGTCGGTAGAGACCGCGCCGCAACAAGAAAACGTCCAGGCCAATCGCAGCCCTCACCCTAGCCCTCACCCGAAGGGAGAGGGGACCGGACGGGGCATCTTCATCGACAACATCCCCGTCGCGCGACAAACCATCGCCGAAGTTCGTCGCCGCGTCGGATTCTTGTTTCAAGATCCCGATGACCAACTCTTCTGCCCAACCGTCTTCGAGGATGTCGCTTTCGGCCCGTTGAATTTGGGCTTGTCGGACAACGAAGTACTGCAGCGTGTGCGCGACAGCCTGACCGCGGTGGGACTCACTGGCTACGAACCGCGCAGCACGCTGCGGTTGAGCCTCGGCGAGCGCAAACGAGTCTGTCTTGCCGGAGTTTTCGCCTGTCAGCCGAGCATCCTGGCGCTCGACGAACCGTTCAGCAGCCTCGACCCGCGAGCACGTCGCACGCTGATCGCGATCCTCAAACAGTTTTCGGGCAGCCAAATCATCGCGACGCACGACTTGGACATCGTCGTCGATCTTTGCCATCGAGTTCTGCTGCTTGACGGCGGCCAACTTCGCGCCGCTGGCCAGACTCGCGACATCCTCGGCAACGCGGCGCTCATGGAACGTCACGGCCTCGAAGTCCCTTGGCGATTACGACCAAAGTGACTCTTTGTGCGCACCCTTTGGGGACGACGCTGTTACTTCTTGGATTGATCCTGCGGCATCACATTCGCGGGCATCTTGACACCCTTGGGCAAATGCTTCTGGCCTTCTGGGTTATTGATTTCCTTCTGGATCACGGCGGGATCAACAACGGGGACTTGGCTTGGATCCGCCGGGCCAAGTTCTGAGGATCCACATCCAGCAAAGATCAGCATGCCAAGCGTCAATCCACTGGCCACGACTGTGTGTTTCAGATTCATCATTTTCGAGATCCTTTGTTCGCTGCGATGAGAAATTCAAAATGTGCTTGCCGCACACATCCGTCTAACAGCCCTCGGCGGAAGTGTCGCCAAGGGAAACCGAAACAAAGCCTCCCACCGTTTCGCGCAGGTCGAATCTTTGGTCGTCACTTTGTTCGCGATCGTTCCGCACGATCACTTTCTCGCTGAATGCGATTGACCTGATCTCGCCAGTGCTGCATTTCATACACCAGCCCCAATTGTTCGTAGAATTGCGTCATTCGCTCACAAATTTCAAGTTGGTCTGGAGTTGCCAGCATCTGGCGCAGCGGTGAGTGAATGTCTTCCTCCATGAGTAATTCGACCTGTTTGGCCTGCTGCCTCATGGTTTCCGCGGCACTTTCGTCGCCAGCTTTTGCCAAGCATCTTGCGAGGCGAAACTGAATTCTCCAATCCGCCTGGCCTGGCCATACGGCGATCACTTCTCGATAGCCACGGATCGCCCGCTCGAAGTCTCGCTCAACTTCGTCAGCCAGGATGGCACCCAAGCGGGAATACTCATATCCCGAGAGGTCACCTGGCCAAGCTCGGTAGTGTTTCAGAGCATTGTCGAATTCGCCCAAATCAAACAACACCTGGGTCAAAGTTGCTACGAAGAAGGGTTCTTGTAGTGGTGCGTCTGCCACATCCAACGCTTTTTGGAGGAGTTGCAATGCTGCTTTTGGATCTCCTTCAAGAGAATACCACCGCGCAACGATGGCATGGTTCAAAGCCGCCTTGGGCTCCCGGCTACGAAACGCTTCCAGACGGCGGAGTTCCATGACCGCATTTTGAACAGCACCTGGTTCGAGGAATCCCATCAATTGATCAATCTCTGGATTCGCCGTCGCGGGGTAGAACTGACTCATGTACCACTCGCGTAACCGGAAGGGACGTTGCTCGTCCGGCGTCGCCTCCAGCACTTTTCGGAAGTGCGGTTCGGCTAAATGTGATCGGCCCGTGAGGTCATACAATTTCCAGAGCACAAAATGTGCATCAACGCTTTCTGGATCAGCCGCCAGCGCTTCGCGCAAGAGAGATTCCGCCAAGTGCGGCTGCAACCGAGCAAACAAAGACATCCGCGCCTCTTGAACACGAGCCGCAGGAAAGAGTACCGACTCGCGCCGGACGTGATTGAGTTGTTGGATCGCTGACGAAATCGCACGTTCTGGATTCAGCCGGGCATCTTTGAAGAAGGCTTCTGCCAGATTGAGTCGTGCAGAATCATCGGAAGGAAAAACGTCCAGATACGTTTGCAACTCGTTCCGCACAGTCCGCCAGTCTTGAATTCGAATCGCGCGTTGTGCCCGATCATGTGCTCGCATCGCCCCAATCCGAGTCATGCCGAAGTATCCTCCGACACTCAGTATCCCGACCGCGATGAGTGCCCAAACTCGAATCTTCACGGTGTCGAAGCCCCCTTGACCGGCGGCAATAGGGGGCGTCCTTCGATCGCCAACCAATAACGGTCCACGGCAATATTCTTGTGCCGAACGACTTTGCCAGATTGCCAGCGGATTTCAATCGTCACGGGGTCGCTCCAGTCTCCAAGGCCAATCAGTAGCCGTGAATCACTCGCACACAGATAGCTTCCCCCGCCGACGCTCATGCAAGAGATTCGCCGTGGACCGGCCTCGACAATCACCTGTGTCCCTTGCGGAGGGAGACGGTCAGTCCGTTGCAATTCGATGCCCAGAAAATGATTTCTCGTGATGGTCTCATTGCGGAGCAGCGCGACGGGGCGATCAAGATGAGTCACCAGTAAATCCAAGTCACCGTCGTTGTCATAATCCGCTCCGGCCGCACCGCGCCCCACACAAAGCTGTCGGAAGTAATCACCCACTCTGCTTCCCACGTCATCGAATCGAGCCTGTCCATCATTGTGCAGAATCTGCGGAAGCATTTCGAACGGTTTGTGCGCGGGCCCCAAGACGTGACCATTGGCGATAAACAGGTCCGAACTGCCATCACGGTCGTAGTCCAAAGCCACGGTCCCGAATCCAAGGCGATCGTAACTCATCGCGACAATGCGTGACCGGCGACTGTCATCCTCAAATTGAAGCCCACCCAAGTTCCGGTACAACGTGTTTTTCTGAGCATAGAAATTTGTCACGAAGATGTCGTAAAAACCGTTGTTGTCAAAATCGGCACAGGTGACGCCCATGCTCGCCTCGTTCTGCCCCATGTCGCTGACGGCGCAGCCTGCAATGGGCGCGACATCCCGAAATCTGGGAAGCCCTCCCGCCGCATCCAATTGACCTGTTCGATCACGATTCGCGAGACGCTGAAACAGAAAATTTGGCGTCATGTCATTGGCGACGTAGATCTCGTTCTGGCCATCCAAATCGAAGTCGAGGACCGTCACTCCCAATCCTTTTCCATTGGGGATTGCGATTCCAACTTCATCGGACACATCGCGAAACCGGCCATCGCCAAGATTTTGAAACAGTCGATCACTGACTGCTTCGTAATGCCCCGGACCACAGTAGCCGGCAACGCCATTGAAACGGCATTGCTGCTGATTCTCGAACGTGACGTCCAAGTAATTCACCACATACAAATCGAGATGGCGATCATCGTTGATGTCCAACCACACAACGCTCGCACCCCAGAGTTCATTCAGCGTCCCCGATTCCGGAGTCACATCAGCAAAGGTTCCGTCACCAAGATTCTGCAATAACGTGCTGGTCCGGTATCCGGTCACATAGAGATCATCAAATCCATCGGCATCAAAATCACCAACGGCGCATCCCTGCCCGTACCCAGTTGTACCTGCCGATGCGGCACGCGAGACCTCCTCAAAACCTTGTCCTCCCCGATTGCGAAAGAGCACATCGGTGTGACGCTTCGGCCCGAAAGTTTTCGCTGCGAGATCATCACCATTGGCAAGAAACAGGTCCAGCCATCCATCACGATCAAAGTCAAACCAAGCGGCCCCGCCCCCCATGATCTCCGGAAGGAAATAACGCCCGGGTATGGCGTCGGTATGAAACGAGAATTCAAGACCACAGTTGACAGCGACATCTGTGAACTGCGGGAACGAGCCAACGTCCGGGGGATCGTGTCTCGTAAGAACGGCATTCAGTTCCTCACGTGCGCGCTGCAAATCCTGGGCGCGCGTTTGTTGCGTGCCGTTCAATTGGTCTCGCGATGGCGCGGCACGGCGCGGCGACTCAGCATCGCTGCATCCCTCGAACGCCAGAACGGCGCAGATCGCTCCCCAGGTGATCCACCGCATGATCTCGACGAATCCTTATAGACAGGCAACGTTGCCAAACAATCGACCATTTGGGGTTTTGGAGAACCACTGCAACAAATGAAAAAGAAAGGGCCATGCACGAAACGCACACGGCCCTTTCCCAGATGTCTCTCTTCTGCCATTCCAATTCTGCAGTTTTGCCGCAGAGATTGGAGATCTTAGAAATTGGGAACTGGTTCCTGGCCATTACGGGTACCGATGCCCCACCACACCTCGTTACTCACATTGGCCGAAACCGCCCGCGCCGCTCCGTCCGCCATAGCGATATGCGCGATTCCGTCATGTTGGCTGCCTGCCGCCATGAGGTTTGAACCGCCCCAGTCATCGGTATAGGAATGGCAGGTTTTCTCATTCGGCATCATCGTATGGTTGTAGGCCGACCCGACTCCCATGAACGACCAAGCCCAAGCTCGGCCACGCATATTCGGACGACCACTCAACCCGGTCTGGTTGAGACAATCCAGGCGAGTCGCTTGAGTACTCGTCCCCCCAGCCCAAGTGTGGACTTGCGTTCGACGCTTTCTTTGGTCCGGGTCAGGACCAGGTTGGCTCGCTAGGTAATCAATTTGAATTTCGGCATACAGTGCTGTTTGGCTCAAGCCGTCGCTGATTTTGCCGGTCGTCACGGACTGGTCGCTTCTGAGCCAGTGGTTGGCTGGTGCCCCTGCCCCCTGCACGAACGATGCGACACCATTGTGACTACCATTTCCCGCGCCCATATTCGCGCTACCTGTGGTATTCAAATGCGAAGTACCATGATTAATCGCGTAATTGAAATTCGCTTGTCCGCCAGCGACCACGTTCGGTTCCGAGGGGCAAAGAAACATGGGGAACCGGACACTCTGAGTTCTGATGTTTGGGTTTCCGCCGCCACAATTCCAACCGCCAGAGTCAAATGCACCGCAGCCGGTCGCAAAGTCAGTCGACTTATAGTTCGTATTCTGTTCAAGGTACGGAAGCAGAAAAACTTTGTCCGAGAAGGCTCCGCGAAAGTCGTCACTGCCACTCCAAGAAATGCTGACGGGAAACTGCTTTGCTACGTCATGATAATTTTGAAAGGCAAGACCAATCTGCTTGAGATTGTTCTTGCACTGAGATCGCCGAGCCGCCTCTCGCGCCTGCTGAACCGCTGGGAGAAGCAGTGCAATTAGAACAGCAATGATGGCGATGACGACCAGCAGCTCAATCAACGTGAAACCAAACCGAGAGCGAAGTCTGGACATAAAATCCTCCAAGCTCAAAAAAATAAAAGGATGAAAACTCTCCGGGTATTCACTTCGTCAGATAGTATCAATGCCACCAGTTGTTGCCATCCTGGTCATCAAAAAGACCAAAAACTCGTGGACCCGATCGGCACTTCATTCCCGTGTCTGTCAGCGTGCCGTTTTTGAGCGTGCCTGTCAAACATAAGTTCACATTTTTCGAGACGTGTTAGTGCCTCAAATTCTTCGCGACATGAAATCGGACACTGTGAAATCCCTTACCAGAACGGTCTCAAAAACGCAGCGTATTGATTCGCAAAATCCAGACCCAAGCGAGTGCGATTTTCAGATGCCCTAACAAAGCCTCTTGGAGGACACTCGTTGCAGACTATGTCCGTCAAGTTTGTGCAGAATCTCGGAGGAATGCCGGGATTCGGCACTGGAGTTTTAGGAGCGATTGCATCCGAGGTCGCTGATGAACGGGGAAACTGATGGTCTCGTCGTCCAGAATCCGCCGCTGGTTGCTACTGATTGGACTCTTTGGAATCGGAATGCAATTCGATGAGGATGTTGTTCTTGGAGGCATCACGATCCACTGTGATCGACAACCCTGATGTTGCCGCATTGGCGTACTTGGCTGGCGAGGTCATTACCGGCGGTGACGCCCCCACCTGCATCGCAAACTGCGCGATGGTGACACGATGCCGGCCGACGAAAGCGTACTCGAAGTAATTTCCATCAATGTCGGTTTGCAAGAGGAATTCACCATCCTGGCCAATAAAACCGACCGACCGGGGAACGCCGGCTCGCTCAGGCCAAGCCATGAGTTGTCCGCCCCGAAGTGGGACACCATCCAACGTGATCTTTCCCCGAAAGGCCGCCTTGGCGGGCAGCAGAACGGTGCGCCACCATTTCTCACCCCCTTCGAAGGTCCACCAGTACACTCCCCCGGCTCCGAGGCCCATCAGGCACAGTCCGATCAATAGCAAACGGCCCCAAGGGGCTTTTGATTGGCGTGTTGTGAGACCAGAAGTCTCACCGCCATTCGATGAAGTTGCCGGCTCATTCATTTCAGCTTCCCCCGATTGAGCACTCTCGGCTTCGCATCCGTCGAGTCTGGTTCGATCACAACATACTGATGACCCGGCATGAGCGGCTCAAGAGTGTGTTGAATTCCATTTGGCCAATGAATCGAAGCAACGATGGATTCATTGGACTCGGAAGCGACGAGGACTTGCTGGAGATCATGCGCCGAAAGATAACTCCCGCCACCGCGAACGATGCGCACTTGTGATGTTCCCTCCGGATCATCGACGACCAGCCTGGAGCCCACGGCGTCGCGATTGGAGCTTGTTCCAACCAGGCGGATTTGGAGGATTCGAGTCACCGCCTCCGGAGGAGCGCGGTTGAGATTTCGCAAGAGCACAGGGGCCGCATCCTGGTGGCCAATCACGACATCAACGGCACCGTCGTTATCGAGATCGCCGACTGAGAGTCCGCGCGCACACCCACGAGACTCGAAGAACTTCCCAGCGGCAACTCCGAGAAAGTCGAAGCGTTTTCCGTTGTTCTTCCAAACCAATGCCGGCTGCTCGTAGGATGAATCTTGCCCCAATTCACGTCGGTTATTGTCGACGTGACCGTTCACGACCATCACATCCAGCCGGCGATCCAGATCAAAGTCGGCAAACAGAGTCCCCCAGCCGACCCACGGAAGTGATTCGCGAGCCAGTCCACGTTGGTGGGCCACTTCATCAAAGAACTCGCCGCGCAGATTTTCGTAGAGTGCGTTGTGTTCGTCTTCGAAGTTGGTCGCGAACAGATCCAGCCAGCCATCACCATTGATGTCGGCTGCGTCAACTCCCATGCTAGCTTGCATGTTTCCGACATAGTCGTAGGCAGCTCCCATGAGCTCACCCACACTCTCGAATTTTGTGCCACCCCGATTCAAGAAGAGGGAATTCGCCTGCAGATCATTGCCAACGTACAAGTCAATCCAGCCATCGTTGTTCAGATCGGCGGCGACAACTCCCTGACTTCGTGCCGGCGCGGTTTCCAACCCCACCGCCTCCGTGACGTTTTCGAACCGGCCATCTCCCAAGTTTCGGTACAAGACGTCATGCACGGGTTCGATCGATCGGGGACTGCAAAACACTCTCACGCCGCGCGCTGCATCTCCGCAGTAGGGATTCGTCTCGAGCGACCATTTGCCGTAATTGCAGACATAGAGATCCAGGAATCCATCGTTGTCGAAGTCCAAACAGGCGGCACTTGTGCCCCACTGAGCGTGGCCAACACCTGCTTGAGCGCCAACGTCTTCGAAGGTGCCGTCACCCTGATTCAAATACATCTGATTGGCACCGAAGCACGTCACATACACATCGGGAAAACCATCGTTGTCGAAGTCTCCGACCGCGAGGCCCGCGCTGAAACCTGTGTGTCCCAGTCCTGTCTGGTCCGTCACATCTTCAAAGTGTAGTTCCCCGCGATTCCGAAAGATTCGATTGCGAGGTGCCTTCCGACTCACATCAATCGGAAAGGCTGTTCCGGTCAGAAACATCAAATCCTGCCAGCCATCGAGATCGAAGTCGATCATTCCCAGTCCACTCCCATTCGCCGCCGGAAATGGCTTCTCGGGCGAGTCCCCGGAAACGTGAACGAAATCAATTCCGCTGGAGGACGTCACATCGTCGAACCACGCAGAATCGTTCAAGCCGCGGCTCGAAAAACCAGACGGCATCGACTTCGCGAATTCGGTCTGAGCGGCTCCCGGTCTGTGTTTGGTCGTTGGACCACGAGGTGCTGGTACTGACTGGTCGTGGCAACCCAGCACGCACAACGCGAACAGCATGACCAGCCGCATTGATGCGACATCGTGGAATCCGCGGACGCTGCTTCTCAACGGTGATCTCCTCGTTCCGCGTTCCTCAGAACAACCGAATCGGAATTGTTTCCAGCGGAGGCAACGCTCCGTGAGTTTTGACGGAATGCCGGAATTGCTGCACGAATGCCTCAGGCGAATCCGAGTCACGGATCTGTTGCATCAGGACTTCGGCTTCCAACCAGTTTCCGGCTTCCGCGAAACGATACGCTCGAATGATCTGCGCCCAGTACGAATGGGGAGCTTCGATTTGCAAACGATCCACGGCCGATTCGACTTCGCGTTTCCGCCGCAATTGTGCCGTTCGAGCTTGCCAGATCGCGGCTTTCTCGGTGTCTCCCAAGCGCTGATAAATTCGCTGCAGCAGGAATGCCGTCGCCGGTTCCAGCCTGGCGCTGTCCTCCAAGGGTTGTAACCACTCCAGAGCCGTTTGCGCTTGACCCTCGCGAAGTGCGATGTCGGCGAGCGATTCGCGAGCCTGGTGAGACTTCGGTTCCAACTTCACTGCGAGCTCCCAGTTGGCAACCGCCTCGCGTGTTTCGCCAAGCTGCAAGAGCGCCTGGCCGAGCGACACAGCAGCATCCGGTGTGGCGCGTGTCTCCAGACTGCGCTTCAAGAGGCCGACCGCCTCATCACTCCGTCCCAAACTGACCAGCGTGCCACCGTATGCCGACAGGAATTCTTCCGGAGAAATGGACAATCCACGCAGCTCCGGATCGAGTTGCAAAACTTTGCCGAATTCCAATACGGCCTGTTCTTCGTTCTTCAAATCGTTGTGAATGGTCGCCAAGTACAAGTGTCCGAGTACCTCATGAGTCGGGAGCTGTGCCAGTTGGTCTGCCAACTTGAGCGCCTCCTTCAGATGTCCGATGCGAGTGTTGCACACCATCAATTCGTACAAGACGTCCGGGTTCTTGGGATCCAATTGCAGGAACCGGGTCAGGATCGGCGCGGCAAGCGACCATTGGGACTGCATCAAATAGGACTTCGCCCAGGCATGCAGATCGACGGCGGTCGCCGCGCCGTGTTGCTCGAACAACTGAGCAGCCTCTCGCGGCCTGCCAACCTTCAGAAGAATGCGTGCGCGAAGTGCGATCGCGCGACCGTCAGTGGGATATTCTCGCTGGAATGCTCCGACTTCGCGGATTGCGGCGGACACGTCCCCTTTGCTCAGCAATTGCTCGACTGCCGCCAGTGCCCGTTCCTGTCGTCGCGAGATTGACACGAGCACGCCACTCACCACGACAATCGCGATCACGACGAACAGACCCCACCGTGTCAGCGAGCGCCTCACTCGGCCGGAGACATCGTTGTTGGCGCGAGCGGAGCCAACTTTGGCGCGAAGCAATCCGGCCACTGAGCGTCCACGGGGATTCGATGTGTCGGAACAAACCGGACGGCTACTCGACCGTCTCGGCATCGACACGATATCGAGGATGCGAAGAGCCATTCAATCGCGGATTCGAAGATCGTCCCGATCTCGCGATCCGCGATTCGTGCTCCGCGATTCGGCGATTTCCGGCCGAACCGTCCCGCCGGCATGCTGGAGACTTGGGGAAGTTTCGGGATGCCCAGACTCGGACCAAGACCTTCCGCACGTTGATTTCTTGGACGGTGCCGAGTGTGGGGACGTACTACGCTCATCCAGGTGTCGTGGCGGAGGACTTGCCTGCTCGGCCGGCGATCAATGGGCAGGCGGCCGAGAGTGGTGGTGCGTTGTGGGGCTCGGAACGGGACGGGGCCGAGCGGGTGCGGAACGTCGAGCACATTCGCGGGCTGGGCCAGGCGGATGACGCCGAAGCGGTGCTGACGAAACCGATCCACGAACCGCCGACGAATCCCTGGAGCACACACGGTTCACTGGTGGTCTGGTTTGATCGCGTCGTTTTGGCCACCTTCCCCAACTCGGAGGTGATGGAGCCGCTGAGCATCGACGGGGTGCCGACCGTCCCCGCCAGCGAGATGCAGGGCTTTGCCGAGACACTGCGGCGGCACTACCAAAGCGAAGAGACCGCGCAAAAGCTCGACGAGCGAGACCGCAGTTTGCAGATGCCCCCGCGCACGGTCGCCGACGCCAACCCGCAACTCAACGGCTGGATGGCCCAAGTCGCCCTGACCAACGCCAAGCTCGAAATCAACGACGACACCCTGCGCCGCGCCGACTCCGGCAAGACCGACGATGGCCGCGCCGAACAGACGAAAGCACTTGCTGTGGCGTACAAGACAGACGCGGCCGCCGATGCGGCTGTCAATAATCCAGTCTTGACGGAGGCTAACACCGGCACATTGACTGAAACTCTCAAAGCTCGCGAGAAGCCGGAGCGGGTTAAGACTCAGATCGAAAAGGAACAGGATGAGACCGTAAAACAGATTCAACAAAAGGCGGCGCAGGCGCAGAACTCAGCGCCGGCGGTTTCCGACCGCGTTGCCCGCATCATGGTGCGAATCGACTTCTTGGCACCATTGGTCGCAGAATTCTTGGCGGACAAAGGCTACACGGTTCAGCTTCGTGCCTTCAGTTGGTTTGAACGATTTTGGGACGGTACGCTCAAAGTCGATAACGACCTCAAGAAAGTCGAGGTCGATTCTAAACTCTCTGATTTCGAGATCTTTCGGAGAATTGTCGATTCAGTTGTGTCTGGTGGGTCATTCAAGGATTGGAAGCGGATCAATTACCCCGAAAAGCCGAACAGCGGCGTCTTCGCCGAAATCAGCGCGGCCCCCGGAACACCCGAGGCCGCGAGAGCAGCCATTGAGGCAAGGGAGCGTGATCGCCACCTCCTCTACGAGTACATGTCCGCCGCAGGCGCGACGCCTCAAGAGATCGAAAACACGGGATGGACTTTTGCTTTGAACGACGTCTTCGGCCCCGGCGGCGGAGCGGAGATCATCTTATTCGGCATAGGCGGCTACGCGGCCAAAGGAGCGGCTGACGCTCATCGCCTGCGAGAATGGAATAACGCGATTGCAAAGCTCGGCGGCATTCCCAAAGCACATCTCACGTCCGCTGCCCGAACCGAACTCTATGTGAAGCAAGGATTGGCGGATATCGCGAGCCGAGAACAAGCAAGGCAAGCCATCCTTCTGTTGGTCGATCAAATCCTAAAGCCGTTCGCTGCCAGAAATCCGGATGCAAAAGTCGGCGTCCGTGGAAGTCTTGCACGGGGACTCAAGTTCGAGGGAGGCCAATTTGATCCGTTTGACTACGACGTTGATGCGTTTATCGTGAGCAATGAACTTGCAGCACGAATTCCGCTAAACACCGCTGTCCACAGGAATCTTGGTAGTTTGCGACAGTATCAGTCGGCGATTGAAGCGATGGCCAAACGGGTGAAAGGGTTACCGGGGATTCGAAAAGAAACATTCTGGGTACGCGTTTTTTCGGAAGCCGAGTTTGCTGCAAAAGTTGGATTAGACGAACGACACATCATTCCGAATGGACATTAATCATGCCGACTGTCACCGCGTTGCAAGGGTTTGCTGACATCACATCGTCCTTGGATTTGTATGATGTTGCGCAACGATTGTCGGAAGGTCTCTTCGCCGGAATCGAGTTCGTTGAGGAGGACCGAGGAACGTGGGACGGTGCGCACGCACTTAGGCTGGCGCGAAACTTCTTAGATTTGGAAGTGGTTCTAATGGGTGGCACCAAAAACTGGTATACGTTGCAGGTTGTCAGCGCCGTTCATCCGGAAAGCGGCACTGAGTTCGACGCAGAGGATCGAGTCTTCGGCCACCTGGAGGATCTTTTGCGGGAGCAGATTGGACGGTTGAAAGACATTCAATGGAAGCCTCCTGTTTATTGAATGAGATGTCGTCACCAGGAGACCAGCGCCGAGCGCTGCTATTGGCTCCATTTTGCAGAGAGATTCGCTTGTTATGCCGACCGCTTCCGCCGCCGCTACCTCGTATGACCGAGTGCCGTACAAAAGCCACCCATTTCGGCAGTCGCATCCCGACCGGCTGGCGGTGATCGCGACTCTGCACGGCATGACGCCGCCGCCAATCGAGCGGGCGCGAGTCTTGGAGTTGGGCTGCGCCAGCGGCGGAAATCTGCTGCCGATCGCCGATCAATTTCCGGAGGGGACGTTTCTGGGACTCGACCTGTCGAGCCGGCAGATTCAAGACGGACAACGGCTGATCGAACAGGCGGGACTGAAGAACGTCGAGCTGAGGCATCAAGATATTTTGGCCTTCGACGCGCCGCCGGAGTCGTTCGATTACATCCTATGTCACGCTGTTGTGGCCGGTCTCCCGACCGAGCCACTTCGGCCGACCGCAGGTCTCCCGAATGGGGCAAGCGGTCCGAATGAGGAGACCTTCGGTCAAGGGACTGTGGCTCGGTCAGGAGACCGCCCACAACAAGAGGATCGGCGGCTCAATGAATTCTACTGGCCGATCGAATGGCTCAAGCGGATCGCGCGCTACCCGCACGACAACGACACATGGCTGGTCGGCCCGCACACAATCATCGCCAACGGCGAACCGCCGGAGCCGTTCGCTCCCAACACCAAAATGTCCTGCCTGATGCTGCTGGCCAACCCCTCCGAGTTCGGCCGCTGGACTCGCCCCAGCGTGGCTCGGTCAGGAGACCGCCCACAACAAGAAGAAGTCGTCTTCTACGATGTCTTCGGCCTCTACACGGAAGAACGCGACCTGGAACTCCGCGAGGGACTGCCAGAACTCCTCAACCGATTCCAAGACCGGTTCATCAGCAAAGTCCTCGACCCACAACGTCCCAACGTGGCGCTGTGATGCTCTGGTGAGCAACGCGCTCGGCGTGGGTCTCCTGACCCCGCCGCAGAGATGGACCGCAGGTCTCCATCCTGTTTCCGGAAGTCATTGAACGTACCTTGATCATCGTGCGGGAGACCTATCGGTCGCGCGTTTCGGCGAGGTCAAGAGACCCGCGCCGAGCGCTGCTGTTGGCTCCATTTTGCAGAGAGATTCACTTGCTATGCCGACCGCTTCCGCCGCCGCTACCTCGTATGACCGCGTGCCGTACAAGAGCCATCCGTTTCGGCAGTCGCATCCCGACCGGTTGGCGGTGATCGCGACTCTGCACGGCATGTCGCCGCTGCCGATCGAGCAGGCGCGAGTGCTGGAGTTGGGCTGCGCCAGCGGCGGAAATCTGCTGCCGATCGCCGATCAATTTCCGGAGGGGGCGTTTCTGGGACTCGACCTGTCGAGCCGCCAGATCCAAGACGGACAGCGGCTGATCGAACAGGCGGGACTGAAAAACGTCGAACTGCGGCATCAGGATATTTTGGCCTTCGACGCGCCGCCGGAGTCGTTCGATTACATCCTGTGTCACGGCGTCTTCTCGTGGGTGCCGGATGCGGTGCAGCGAAAGATTCTGGATATCTGCGGGAAGTGCCTCAGTCCCAACGGAGTGGCCTACGTCAGCTACAACACCTACCCCGGCTGGCACATGCGGGGCATGATTCGGGACATCATGCGGTATCGAGCGCAGTTCTTCGACAAGCCAGAACAGCAGCTCAATCAAGCTCGCGGCCTGCTGACGTTTCTCAGCGAGTCGATCAAATCGGAGAACAACGCCTACGGCATCCTGCTGAAGAATGAACTCGAAGCGATCAGCGGGGCCGACGACTCGTATCTGATGCACGAACACTTGGAGGAGATCAACGACCCCATCTACTTCCACGAGTTCGCGGAACGTGTGGACTCCAGCAACCTGCAATATCTGGGCGAGGCGGATTTCGGCTCGATGTCCCTGGAGAATTTTCCCGATCCGATCCGAGCCATGCTGCAAAGCGTGTCGCGCGACATCGTCGAGCGGGAACAGTACATGGACTTCGTCCGCAACCGCATGTTTCGCCAAACACTGCTCTGCCGGAAAGACGTGTTGCTCGATCGTGCTCCCAAGCCACAACAGTTGCTCCGGCTGGAAGTCGCATCCTCCACCAAGCCAGAAGGCGAGGTCAGCCTGCAAGCGGAAGAACGGACGACGTTCCGTCGCGGCTCGTCGGTGCTGACAACCTCGGACCCGGTGGTCAAAGCGGCCATGCTGCAACTCCGCGAGGCATGGCCCTCATCTTTGCCGTTCCTTGAACTGGCGGCCATCGCCCGCTCACGAGTCGGCAACCGCATGTCCGCCGTGCAAACCGACGCGATGAGTCCGGCGACGCTGCATCTCGCGGAGACGTTGCTCCGCTGCTACGGCACATCGCAAGTTGATCTGCGCACCGTTCGCCCCCGATTCACATTGCCGATCGGAGAAAGTCCTGCTGCGTCACCCTTGGCCCGCGCCCAGGCGGAAGCCCGACTGCCCGTCACGGATCGGCTGCATGGCTCCGTTCCGCTGGACGATTTTCAGCGTCAGTTGCTGATCCTGCTGAATGGCACCCGCCGCCGAGCCGACCTGCTGGAGGCTCTGACTCAGCAAGTGCAGTCTGGCGATCTTTTGCTGCACCAAGATGGCAACCGTGTCCAAGACGCAGCCGGCATTCGCGAACTGATCGAGCGCTGGCTGACTCCGGCTCTGGAATCTCTGTCTCGGAGCGCTCTGCTGGTTTGAGTCCACGCGTTATGGCCGGTCTCCTGACCGAGCCACAGCCCGTTGACCGAAGGTCTCCTCATTCGGACCACGTGTTGCCTTCGGGAGACCTACGGTCGGCCGAAGTGGCTCGGTCGGGAGACCGGCCACAACAAGATCGGCGGCTCAATGAATTCTACTGGCCGATCGAATGGCTCAAGCGGATCGCGCGCTACCCGCACGACAACGACACTTGGCTGGGTGGCCCACACACGATCATCGCCAACGGCGAACCGCCGGAGCCGTTCGCTCCCAACACGAAAATGTCCTGCCTGCTGCTGCTGGCCGTTAGTGAGCGCTGGCCGAGGGGCGGACATCAACTCAGCTTGGGCCGGTGAAAGGGCCTTGGGGGCCTTGAATGTTGCCAACGAGTATGGTCATGAGGACATCGCGGAGAATCTCCGAACAAATGGCGCAATGACGGCCGAAGAGCTTGGGCTGGCCACTGTTCCGGATTTTCCGAGAGACGATGGTTTCGTGACTCATCTTTCTTCTTTCCTCGGCGCCCCGGAGCCGTTGGCTCTTCGCGAGATCGTGCCGACGGATTTGCCGATTGCGATTCCTGTGATTCGGACGGAGGACGAGCAGATTCTGGTGACGGAGGGGATGTCGGCTCGACCGCTGACCGTTCCGGCGGGGGGCGAGGCGTTTCAGTTTGCCGAGCTGGTGTTGCGGCTGCCGAGCGACTGGCCGTTGACGCTCGATGCGTTTGCGAACCCGCAACACGCTGTTGTGGCCGGTCTCCCGACCGAGCCACTTCGGCCGACCGCAGGTCTTTCGAATGGGGCAAGCGGTCCGAATGAGGAGACCTTCGGTCAAGGGACTGTGGCTCGGTCAGGAGACCGCCCACAACAAGAGGATCGGCTGCCCAATGAATTCTACTGGCCGATCGAATGGCTCAAGCGGATCGCTCGCTACCCGCACGACAACGACACATGGCTGGGCGGCCCGCACACGATCATCGCCAACGGCGAACCGCCGGAGCCGTTCGCTCCCAACACCAAAATGTCCTGCCTGATGCTGCTGGCCAACCCCTCCGAGTTCGGCCGCTGGACACGCCCCAGCGTGGCTCGGTCAGGAGACCGGCCACAACAGCGCGAGAGTGAGGAAGTCGTCTTCTACGATGTCTTCGGCCTGTACACGGAAGAACGCGACCTGGAACTCCGCGAGGGACTCCCCGAACTCCTCACCCGCTTCCAAGCCCGCTTCATCAGCAAAGTCCTCGACCCACAACGGCCAAACGTGGCCACTGCGCGGTGAGTCGTTCGGACGTAGGCGTCCGGGCTACGAATTGGTTCGGTCACCATTACAATGCCGACGACTCAAGTCACGGAGTGATTCTCATGCCCGCCACTGCGACGAAGTCGTCCAAGAAGGCTCGGACCAAATCCCCGTCCGGCATTCCTAAGCTCGCTCGATCCACCAACGGAACGGCCGATGTGCTGACGCTCGCGGAAGCGGCGGAGTATCTGCGAGTCAGCGAGGTCGCGGTGTTGCAAGCGATCGACGAGCAAAACCTCCCGGCTCGGCGAGTCGGGCAGGACTGGCGAATTCTGAAGTCGGCCATTCAACAGTGGCTGTTGGCTCCGCAGACTCGGCGCACCGGAAAAGCCGCGTTGCAATCGCTCGCTGGTTCCTGGAAGGCTGATCCGACCGTCGAGCCGATGCTCGCGGAGATCTACCGACAGCGAGGTCGACCGATGGTGGGAGAATCGACTTGATTCTTTTGGACACCGACACGCTGACTCTGTTGATGTTGGGGCATCCTCAAATTCAACGCCGTCTGGATTCCGCCGAAGAAGACATCGCGATCACGATCGTCACTCGGATTGAAGTCCTTCGCGGCCGTTTCGATTTTGTGCTCAAGGCGGCGGATGGAATTCAGTTGCAGACTGCTCAGCAACGTTTGGACGACGCCGAGGCTCGACTGGCGGAGGTGATTGTGATTCCCTTCGACACCTCGGCGGCTCAGCAGTTTGATCGGCTGCGCCAGGCGAAATCCCTGCGGAAAATTGGTCACGCCGATTTGCTCATCGCCAGCATCGTCTTGGCCCAGCGAGCCACACTGGTGACTCGCAACGTGCGGCACTTTCGCACAGTCTCCGGACTCCATGTCGTCAATTGGGCCGACTGACCGCCAACGTTTGTGAAGGATCATTCGCCCTATGCCAAACATATCCGACTTCGTCGCCACGTCGTATGACCGCGTCCCGTACAAGAGCCAACCGTTTCGGCAGTCGCATCCCGATCGGTTGGCGGTGATCGCGACTCTGCACGGCATGTCGCCATCGCCAATCGAGCGGGCGCGAGTCTTGGAGTTGGGCTGCGCCAGCGGCGGAAATCTGCTGCCGATCGCCGATCAATTTCCGGAAGGGACGTTTCTGGGAGTCGACCTGTCGAGCCGCCAGATTCAAGACGGGCAGCGGTTGATCGAACAGGCGGGACTGAAGAACGTCGAGCTGCGCCATCAGGATATTTTGGCCTTCGACGCGCCGGCCGATTCATTCGATTACATCCTGTGCCACGGTGTGTTCTTGTAGGTGCTGCATGTCCGCTGTGCAAACCGACGCGATGAGTCCCGCGACGCTGCATCTCGCGGAGACCTAGTTTCGCTGCTACGGCATATCACAGGTTGATCTGCGCACCATTCGCCCCCGATTCACATTGCCAATCGGTGAGACCCCCACCGCGTCACCCTTGGCCCGCGCCCAGGCGGAAGCCCGACTGCCCGTCACGGATCGGCTGCATGGCTCCGTTCCGCTGGACGATTTTCAGCGTCAGTTGCTGATCCTGCTGAATGGCACGCGCCGCCGAGCCGACTTGCTGGAAGCTCTGACTCAGCAAGTGCAGTCTGGCGATCTTCTGCTGCACCAAGACGGCAACCACGTCCAAGACCCAGCCGCCATTCGCGAGCTGATCGAGCGCTGGCTGACTCCGGCTCTGGAATCTCTGTCTCGGAGCGCTCTGCTGCTTTGAGTTGCCGAACGGGCCGGGCTACTTCTTGCCGAACAGCCGGTTGAGCCGTTCCTGGTGATACTGAAGCCGGTCGCCAGCCGACATTTTCGCGAAGTTCGGAGATTCGTTCGTCGAGGCGGAAATGACTAATTCTGGTGCAGCCGTGGACCCGGCGTTCGTCAAGCCAGTTGGCGATGGCAGGCTAATGACCGTGCCGCTTCCGCCGTAGCTCATGACGTTGGTTTGCAGCGTGAGATCGTCGTCGAGCGATCGCTGCGGAGAGATCTTCAATTCTTGCAGGACACCGTGATAAGCCTGCACCGCTTCGCGAGGTTCGATCAGTCCGTCGGTGATGTAGCGCAGCATTTGGATGAACGCGAGTTGGTGCTCGGCGTTGTTGATCTTGCGGCCGAAGAGCGCGACTTTGGCTCCGTACTTTTGAGCCTCGTGAATCAGCAGGAACGCATCGAGCGTCGTTCCCGCTCCGCCACCGAGGATGCCGACGACCAGGTGCGGATCGAAGCGGACGAGCTCCTCCATCGCGCGCGGTCCGTGATAGACCATCTTCAGAAACGTCGGCCGGCCGGCACTCGTGACTCCGGCCAGCGAGCGAGCGATCACGTCGTTGATGAACCCCGGCAACTGATCCGGCGCGACGGCATCGGGGACGTTCGGGTCGAAGATCTCCAGGAAATAGCGGAACTGTTTCTGTTCGCACTCCTCACGGAACTCTTTGAACTGATTGAGCACGTCGATGTCCAACTCCAACTGGTTGTTGAACGTCACCGAGTACAGGCCGAGATCGACGCCGAGCGTTCGCTCTGACGGTTCGCAGTCGAGATGCCCGCACTGCATGTGGTCGAGGCTCGCCGTGCGAAACGGCCGAGCGGGAGTCGTGTGAATCCGGCCGCCCCGATGAATATGGACGTCGGTCGCGTCGTTCGCGCGAGCCGCCGGGGTGATGTGCGAGTTGTCGAATAGCCGCTCCTGAATCGTCAGCACTTCGCTGGTGCTGGCCGACATCAGCACGATGTCGACGACCCCTTGGTCGATGACCTCGCGGATCTGCTGGCGGTACTGAGCCAACGTCTTGAAGCGGACTTCGCCGTCGTGCCGTTCCGGCGACTTGCCCGGAGCGCCGATGGAAAAGCCCATGTCGGCGTCCTTCGCGTCCGCGATGATGAATTCCTTGCAGCCGCTGGGATCGGCATGGATCGCGGCCAACTTGCGGTCGAGTGATTTTTCCATGCGCCGATGGTATGTCTTGCTCGCTCGCTGCCACAAGACTCGTTGCCTGGAGGTCTCGTTCGATGAAATCGCTCCGCATTGCCACCTGCCAGTTTTCCGTGGAAGGCCAAGTTGAGCATAACCGTCGTTGGGTGCTGAAGCAGATCGCTCAGGCCGCCGAGCAATCGGCCGACGTCGTGCATTTTTCGGAGTGTGCGTTGTCCGGATATGCTGGCGTTGATCTCCCCGGCATTGCCGATTTGGATTGGACGGCACTGGCCGACGCGACGCGCGACGTGATGGCCGCTGCCAAACAACATCGAGTCTTGGTGCTGCTCGGCTCGACGCATCAGTTGGACGAAAAGCACAAGCCGCACAACTGCGTGTACGTCATCAATCCGAAAGGTCAGATGGTCGATCGCTACGACAAACGCTTTTGCACGGGGACCGTCGGCAAGAAGACGACGCTCGATCTGTGCCACTATTCACCGGGCGACCGCTTCGTGACGTTCCAAGTGAAGGGGATCACCTGCGGAGTCGCCATCTGCTACGACTATCGCTTTCCGGAGCTGTATCGTGGCTACAAGCAGCTTGGCGTCGAGGTGATGTTTCAGTCGTTTCACAACGCTCGCAAGACGGTTGCGGCTGATCCGAAATACAACATCTGGAAGACGATCGTCCCGGCGACCATGCAATGCCGAGCGGCCGAGAATCATTTCTGGATCAGCGCGAATAACAGCACCGCCCGCCCGTCGTGCTGGGGGAGTTTCGCGGTTCGCCCCGACGGTCTGATCGTCGGTCGCTTGCCGCGACATCGTGCCGGAGTGCTCGTCACCGAGATGAAGCTCGATCCCGGCTGCTTCGACGCTCCCGCTCCGTGGAGGCCCGCCGCGATGAGCGGCCAACTCCATAGCGGCCAGTTGGTCGATCATCCCCGCTCGCGAGACGTCACGTCCGTGTAAGCGATCTCTCGCCGAAAATAACCCGAAGTGCTAGCGAGGGCGAAACCTCCAGTGACTTCGAAATTGACGGACCACAAAACGTTCGCCCTCGCTGGCGCTTCGGGTTACGATGCCCAGCCCTGTTGTCTCCCACCCTTTGATCCGCAGTGCTGAGAACCTCTGATGAACGCATTGCGAAACCTCGTTGCTTTATCGGCCGTCTCTCTCGCGGCGATCTTGTCGCCAGGTCCAGCCGACGCGGACGACGCTGGCATCGAATTCTTCGAGAAGAAAATCCGACCGTTGCTCGTTGCGCATTGCTCCGAGTGCCACGCGGCCGATGCCAAGAAGTTGGGGGGCGGATTGTTGCTCGACAGCCGCAACGGCATGCGCAAAGGGGGCGATTCGGGAGCTGCGATCGTGCCGGGGAAGCCGGACGAGAGTCTGCTCATCAAAGCGGTGCGGTACACCGACGACTCCCTGAAGATGCCACCGAAAGGGAAACTGCCGGCGGTGGCCATCGCGGACCTCGAAGAGTGGATCAAACGAGGAGCACCCGATCCGCGCGACAAGCCGGTCCCCGCGAAGGCCGCTGACTCGTGGGAAGAGACGATGCGCGTTCGCGCTCGCTGGTGGAGCTTGCAACCGGTGCAGAACGTGGAAGTCCCGAAACCAAAACAGGCCGGTTGGTCCGATCATGCCGTCGATCGCTTTGTGCTCGCGCGAATGGAGCAACAGGGACTCACGCCCGCTGAACCAGCCAATCCGCGAACGCTCGTCCGCAGATTGAGCCTCGTGCTGACCGGGCTGCCGCCGACATCCGAACAAGTTGCGGAGTGCGTGCGTGATGGCGGCTCTGCGGGAGCCTCGCCCTCCCGTGTTGCGGTCGAGAAGCTCGTCGATTCAATGCTTGACTCTCCGCACTTCGGTGAGCGATGGTCGCGGCATTGGATGGACGTCGTTCGTTTCACCGAGACTCACGGCAATGAGTGGAACTACGAAGTCCATCACGCCTGGCGGTATCGCGATTACCTGATCCGGGCCTTCAACGCCGACATCCCGTTCGACCAATTCATTCGCGAGCACATCGCGGGGGACTTGCTTCCCGTAGGGTGGGTCGAGTCATCGAGACCCACCACTAGCGATGGACGCGCAACTGCCGTTGGTGGGTCTCGCGGACTCGACCCACCCTACAGAGCTCGCCTGCATCCCACCGAACGCTTTAACGAGTCGATCATTGGCACCGGCTTTTACCGCTTCGGCGAGGTCAATCACGACGACTGCATCAGCCTGGCGTCGCTGGGCTACGACATCATCGACAATCAGATCGACACGCTGACGAAGGCGTTTCAAGCGACGACCGTCGCGTGTGCTCGGTGTCACAACCACAAACTCGATGCGGTCTCGATGCAGGACTACTACGGGATGCTCGGCATCCTGCGCAGCTCGCGGCTGGTGAGTCACTGCATCGACGCGCCCGACGTCAACGCGAAGCTCACACAACGGCTGACGGAGTTGAAGAAGGAACTGCGTAAGGAGCTCGCTGCTGTCTGGTCGCAAGAGACGTCACAGTTCGCACGGTACTTGCAAGCGGCGATCGCGAAACGCGCGAACCGACCCGACGCTGCGGAACTCGCGGTAGGCTTGGATGCCAAGCAATTGGAAAAATGGATCGCCGTTCTGGCCGCCGAAAAGATGCCGCTCGAAGATCCGTTCGAGCCGTTGCGAGTTCTCGTCACCGCGACGATGACCGATCCCGCCGCAGTCCCGGCGGAGTGGCAGAAGCTGGCCGACCGGTATGCCAAAGAGGACCGTGATCGAATCGAATTCAACCGGTCGCAGTTCGAGACGTTCGGCGACTACTCCCTCTCTTCAGGCGAGCGGGGTGGCGTCAGCCCCCCGGTCTCTTCAGTCAACTTCGCAAAAACCGGGGGGCTGACGCCGCCCCGCTCGCTTGAAGCAAATGGTTGGCAGATCGGCGGGCAAGCGCTGCGAAACAATCCGGGGCGCAGCGGCGATTTCGCGATGCATCCCGACGGCGACGCGCTCGTTCGCGCGGTGTTGCCGGCCGGCTGTTTCACGCACGCGCTGTCGGACAAACTCAATGGCACACTTCGCTCGCCGGTCCTGCCGCTCGGCAAGAAGAACATCAGCTTTCAAGTGCTCGGCCAGCGGAGCAGCGCGGTGCGGTTGGTCTCGAACAACTGTCAGTTGAACTACAAAAACTACCGAGCGTTGACCTCGGCCGATCTGCATTGGGAGACCTTCTCGCCTCCTGACGACCGCGACTCGCTGCGGACGTATGCCGAGCTGATGACGATGTTCGACAACCCGAAGTTTCCCGATCAGCTTTCGGCACTGGGAGGCGACAAAGAGAACTACAAATTGCCGTGGGACAAGGCGGCCGAGAATCCGCGGTCGTACTTCGGCATCACGCGTGTCGTGCTGCACGATGGTCCGGAACCGCCGCGAGCGGAAGTGTCGCATCTGCGTCCGTTGTTCACCGGAGATGAGCCGACGTCTCTCGCCGATATTTCGACTCGATATGTCGCTGTCATCGAAGCTGTACTGCGAGCTTGGGCCGAGGATCGTGCGACGGACGAGGATGCTCGGTGGCTCGACGCATTGCTGCGACGCGAACTGCTCGCCAATCAAGTCGGCTCTTCGCCGCGATTGACCGAGTTGGCAAAGGAATACCGGCAGACCGAAGCACAACTCGCTCTGCCGCGTGTCGTCGCGGGAGTTGGCGAATCGGGTCAGGCCTACGATCAACCGATCTTCGGCCGCGGCGACGTCACTCGGCCGGGAGAAGTCGCCCCGCGACGATACCTCGAAGTGCTGTCCGCCTCGCGCGATCCATTCGTGACAGCCGGCAGCGGGCGGCTGGAACTCGCCGATCAGATCGCGAGTCCGAGTAATCCGCTCACGGCGCGAGTCATCGTGAATCGCGTCTGGCATCACTTGTTTGGAACGGGACTCGTTCGGACGGTCGATGACTTCGGGCATGTCGGCGAACTGCCGTCGCACCCGGAGCTGCTCGATCATCTGGCGACTCGCTTCGTGGCCGAAGGCTGGTCGATGAAGAAGTTGATCCGGTCGCTCGTGCTGACGCAGACGTTTCAGTTGTCGAATCAACCGTCGGCCGCATCGCGGGAAGTCGATCCGCAGAACCGGTTGTTGCAGCATTATCCGGCTCGACGATTGGAAGCCGAGGCGATTCGCGATTCGATGCTGGCCGCGAGCGACCGACTCGATCGCACGCTGTTCGGTCCCAGCGTGCAGCCGTTCCGAGACAAGGACTATGCCGATCGCCGCCTCTTTGCCGGCCCGCTGGACGGTCACGGCCGCCGCAGCATTTACATCAAGAACAATCTGATGGAAGGCCCGAAGTTTCTCGAAGCGTTCAACTTCCCCGGCGGCAAGGTGACTCAAGGCCGCCGCGACGTCACAAACGTTCCGGCTCAGGCGCTCGCGCTGCTCAACGATCCGTTTGTGCTGCAACAAGCCGAAGTCTGGGCGCAGCGGTTGATCACTCGTTCGCACAAATCGGTCGCGGAACGCTTGCAAACGATGTTCGGGACCGCGTGCCAACGTGCGCTCGCGCCGGAAGAGCAAACTCGCTTCGAGCAAGCGGTCGAGCAGATCGCCGAACTTCACGGTGTTCCACCGGCCGAGGTACTTACGAGCCAAGCCGTCTGGAAAGACGTGGCGCACAGCATTTTCAACCTCAAGGAATTCATCTATGTCCCTTGAGCGTGTCTCTTGTCTGCGGGTGGCATGGCTTGCTTCCGAGGTCATCGTCGCCGAGTTCGGCGCGGGTCTCCGGACCCCGCCGCTATACCCCACGCGGTCTCGAATGAGATGTTTTTGGCGAGCGGCAGGGCGTCAGCCCTCCGAGTGATTCCATTTGCTCTGCCTCGGAGGGCTGACGCCCTGCCGCTCGCCGAATCTCTCATGATTCCCCGCGCGAAGTATAAAACGACAGTCCCCTTGCCCCGGTGGCGTTATTTTCGCAATGCCGAATGTACCTGTTACGAATCAGAAGCCTTGTGGTCGAACACGAACTCGCCCTCGTTCACGTCGATCACGATCTTGCAGCCCGGCGGCAAGCGGCTGGACAGCAACTCGTTGGCGAGTTGATTTTGCAATCGCTGTTGAATGACTCGCTTCAGTGGCCGAGCACCATACGCCGGGTCGTAGCCTTCTTCGCCGAGCTGATCTTTCGCGGCGTCGGTGATCTCAAAACCGAAACCGTTCTCGTCGAGTTGCTTTGCCAGGCGGCGGAGTTGCAGATCGACGATCTGGCGAATCTCGGCGCGGCCGAGCGGATGGAAGACGATGACCTCATCGACGCGATTGAGGAATTCCGGCAGGAACTCACGTCGCAGCGAGTCCATCACGCGGCGGTTGATTTCTTTGTTGAGTCCCTCGCCGCTCAGCGCTCGCCCCTCGGCCAATTCCATGATCGACTGGCTGCCGATGTTCGAGGTCATCACGACGATCGTGTTTGTGAAATCGACTGTGCGGCCGTGGCCGTCAGTCAGCCTGCCGTCGTCGAGTAGTTGCAGCAGGATGTTGAAGACGTCGCGGTG